>Ga0209507_1000186_pt1 | contig 83428 bp, 59 predicted proteins | sample AD_UKC028_MetaG_FD_184414 | JGI IMG/M metagenome (GOLD analysis project Ga0209507, IMG submission 184414) | Active sludge microbial communities of municipal wastewater-treating anaerobic digesters from USA - AD_UKC028_MetaG (SPAdes) (version 2) | ecosystem: Engineered > Bioreactor > Anaerobic >...
TTCGGCCTGCATCTCCACGAAGCAGGCATTCACCGTTGTGTATCGTCGGCTTCGCACTGAGCGAAGCGTCGGAACGGCTTGAGCCGGATGAGCGGAAACCATCATGTCCGGTTCTTAGGGGAGGAGGCGGCGGCAACGCCGCCTCCTTACCCGACCAATGATTGCGGCGGCACTCGCCATAATTGCTAAACGGAATACCTCCCTGGGATGACAGAGAATGGTATCCATCGTTCCAATGGACACCAGATAGTGACCTTTGATGCGGCGGCGGGTGTTGAGGATGAACACCACCAGACATTCACATTCAGAATTGAAGTAGGGATGCGTCGCGATATGCGTTCTCCAATAGGCGGCTGCCTGATCCGGTGTCTCGCACTGTTGCATGGTGTCGGGTGTGGGACATTCCCGAAGTGATACGATTTTCCATTCCTGTGGTTGGGGTGGAAATCTGAGTGGTTTGACGATCTTGTTTTCGGGTTGCGGAGCGATTGTGAGGCTTCCAGTGGCGATGAGGTTTTCCGTTGTGTTCATGTTTTGCGTTTCGTTCTGAAGGAGCGGGACTGCTCTCTTCACCTCCGCCCCGAGAGAGCAGGACCGCTCCTAACGAAACGCTCCCGCATGTGCTCGCGCCGCCGGGCAGTGGAGCATTAGCAACCGAGTGACGGCAGGCGCAAAAACTCTGGAATCATTTTCGCCTGCCGGCGCGAGGTTGCGCGGAGCAACCAGAGGCGCGGGCACATGCGGGTGAACACGACGGAAACCACATCGGCGGATGCCTGCTCAGTGAAACGCACTTGGAATCGGATCGTGTGCAGAATGATGCAAGAAGGGCCGAGCGAGAGGGAGACGGGCGTCACATGACGCATCGCAAACCGTGGCTCTTTGTGCTTTGATGCGGTGAGGAGTTCAACGCAAGATTGGTGGGCCTGCTCGGACTTGAACCGAGAACCCCGGCATTATGAGTGCCATGCTCTAACCATTGAGCTACAGGCCCGGCCACAATCAGCCACGTCATTGTGCTGGCTTCCGTCCGAAGGTCAACTTTTTCACGCGCGTTGGCAGTGTGGTAGCCGTTTGCCCGATTCCATTGCCATGTCCGTTTTCTTTGTGCTCTTGTGGTGTCCGGCGAGACTTGAAAGTGCGGCGAGAGGTTTTATCCGAAAACAAACTTCCGACCGGAAGCGCAGCGCGTTGTCGCGGATCGGCGTAATGATTTGCTGTCATTTGGATTGTCGAATGACGCAATTGCGCGCTGCCCGCGAAAATGCCCTCTCGTTTGACGATGGCGTCACCAAACAGCTTTCGCAGTTCGTGAACTTTCTTTCGCGCCGAGATGCCGTTCGTTTCCAACCAGTCCAACAACGTACGCCAGTGCGGCTCGCAGCGGTAACGCACGTAAGCCGTCGCTTTCCATTCCAGATGGGATTGCACCACAAAACCTTCCTGGCCGTCCGTCCTGAAACTCAGCAACTCCTTCATGAGGGCCGGATCGACGTAAACAGTACCACCTGAACCATGCTTCGGTTCGATGAACTCGGTGGCTTCAACCCGAATGGAACAGTCATCAGGCCGCAGTTGCGACCACAAACACACGTCGGCTTCGCCGCGTCGCAGCCCGGCGCACATGCACAGAAGAAAGAGCTTGTAGGCTTCAGGGCTTCCTGCTCGCAACTCCGTCCGCGCTTTCATCACCAAGTCCTCATAGGTAACCCCGGCGGGTGCTTGGAATTTCATCGAGCCCATCTTCTCGAAGTCCACCGCGTCGAACCAATAAGCCTCGCGCTCTCCACGTTGACCGTCCGGCACTTTGAACTTGGGAACTTTGATTGCGAAGTTTGGTTTGTTGATGATCGCGGAACTGAAAAGGCTTTTCGTGTTCCGCAGCCAGGTGTTGAAGGAGCGATTTACTTCGAGCTTTCGTCGTGGATCGCTGTTCGCTCGTCGTAGATAGTGAATTTTCCAGTCTGCAACAGCGGCAGGGGTGATGGCCGAGAGCGGAATCACGTCCACCTGCTTCCGCCAAGCGAGCAAGCCGCCGGTCTTGTAGTCGTACCGCGATTCGTCCGTTTTGACTCCGCGAATGTGGGCAGCCACTCTTCGCAAGCATTGGGAGTAGCGGCGAAATGTCTTCGGCTTCAGACTGGATGTTCTTTCCACTTCGGCCAGGAATTCGCCAATGGTTGCATCCCCGGCAGTGATTTCGATTGGTTGAATGGCATTTGGTTTGAGATCGGCGAGAGTCGCGGACCAACCTTTGGCGATCAGGGACAGGTAAATGTCCCGCGCTTTGGCGGCGGCTTCTTCTTTGTTCCCAGTCTCCAAGTCGAAGCTCTTGCGGTTGCCGCCGAAGTGAATTCTCACGGCCCACTCCGGCACTTCGTACGTCTTGCCGTCCCGCGTGTACGTCCGATGCTCCAGGCGGGCTTTCCAATAATTCGCGTGGGTCTTGGGATACGATCGCTTCGCCTCGCATTCCTTCGCGATGGCACTCGGCGCGTTTGCTTGCTCGATCAGTTCAGAGGCGCTCATACATGTCCTCTCTGAACTGCCATTTCAGCACAACCCAGAAGCGGATTGGTGCATGAGCTACACAAGGCGCGCCCCCGGATAGCGACGGGGCCGAGAAACGGTCTTGGAGCGACCCTCAACGCCGCTTGACACCTCCGAATGCTTGGCCAATGCTTGGCCAATTTTCCGGTCCTGAGCGGTTGTGTCGGGTTGTGGGGGGTAGCGGCCCTCCAACGCAAAACCCAATGAAAATGGGGTTTTCGCAACTTGTGACGACCGAAGGCGACTCGGAACAACCGGGCAGGATGCGACTCATAATCGCTTGGTCGGGGGTTCAAATCCCTCTGGGCCCACCATCTTCAATACTTCCAAAGCCAATACGTTCCAGGCATTGCGGTGTAGATAGGCCAACCACCTTGCTGGCGGCTGCACCGTGACTCGGCAGCCATCGCCTGAAGCTGATGGCGAGCCGCTGCCCATAGTGTCACCGTTGTACTTCCTTCATCGGCCAAATGGACCGCAGTTCGTTGACCTCGATTGAGTCGAAGCGGACGGGGAGGCCGGTCACCGTCAGCGCGAGGGTGTGATCCTCTGGGGTGAACTTGCCTGCCATGGGCATATACAGCAGGCCGTCGTTGCCGAAGATCTCCAGCGAGGTCCGATCAGCTAATATCTGCAGCCGGACTTTGCCGTTCACTGGAGCGAGAGGGTTCCGGCGGTCCGCGCAGGCAAGCTCCTGCTTCGCGGCATCATAGATTACCGGCATGCCGCGAACCACGAACCGCACCTCGCCTGTGGCGCCAACGGCGAATTGCGCCCGCAGATCGAACAATTCGCCCCGGATGCCAACCAGCGCGTTAGTGCCTGGCGCAAGGTTCATCCGGGACTGGGTGCGTCGGGTGGCGTGCAGGCGCTGAAGCTCCTTCACCGGCTGGAAGCACAGGCGCGGCCCGGAAGGCGTCGAGCGCAACGTTAGCTCGCAGGGAAAGGTCATCATTTGGTTGAAGGGCATGCCCGGCGTGGCGATTTGGCCCCAGCCAATCTGGATGCGCCGCCTATCCCGTGCCGGAATGTCGCTGTAGGTTTGAGCCGCGTAGAAGGCATTGCCGCGATGACCGGGCAGCATGGGGGTCTGGGGAGTGAACTGGCGGCCGTCAAATGTGCCGAGCCGGTATTCGCTGCTGGCGGCGGTCAGCACCCATAGTTTCTCCCGGCGCTTCCCGTCCACGGGCAGCTCAAACAAGTCGGGGCATTCATAGAAGCCCTCGATGCGGCTCTCGAGCCGCCATTGTTTGAGGTCGGCTGAAGTGTGGAAGGCGATCCAGCGTTTGCCGTCCAACTCGTCATACACGGCCATCACCCAGCGCTTGGTCGGGCCGTGCCAAAGGAGACGCGGGTCGCGGCCTTCGTGTCGGACCACCGGATTACCGCTGAACTCCGCCCAGGTTCGCCCCCGATCGTTGCTGTAAGCGATGCATTCGCCGCGGCCAGTGCTGGTATAGGCGGCGACCAGCGGCGCTTCCTTGCCAGTTTGGAAGCCCGCGGTGTTGGCCCGATCTACGACGGCGCTGCCGGAGAAGACCCAGTCGCCGAACTGGCGCGGATAGAGAGCGATCGGCAATTCTGTCCAGTGAACCAGGTCCGGGCTGACGGCGTGGCCCCAGTGCATATTGCCCCACTCCCAGCCGTAGGGATTATGCTGATAGAACAAGTGATACTCGCCCTGGTAGAAGACCAGGCCGTTGGGATCGTTATTCCAGCCGCGGCGCGAGGAGAAGTGAAACTGCGGACGCAAAGCTTCCTGGTACAGATTCCGGGCGTCTTTGATCTGATCCGACAGTTCGATGGCTTCCAATGCTCTGGAATCCGCCGGCAACTTGTCCGCCTGGAGAATGGCGCGCTTGCCTCGGAAGGCCGACAGGTCGAGAAATGCCCAGAAGTCGGGGTCGCGCTCGGCCAGTTCGATCTCGAACTCGCGCGCCACCTGGCCCTCCACGAGCAACTTCAGGCGCTGCTTGGGGGCCTTATTCTTCACCGGCAGGTTCAGGAAACGCTTGTCGAGCTGCAGCTCCGGGGTTGCTGGAGCTGCGACAGTCCCAAGCCCGCAGAAGCTGATCAAAGCACAAAGGGTGAAGAAGATTGACTTTCTCATAGGTTAAACAACGCCGGCACGACAGAAGGAAACCACAGATAGACCCGGATGAATACAGAATTGACAAGAAATTACCTTTTGCGTGCCCCGTCTGCACTGGTTGCTGCACGGGTGAGGCGCCCGCGCAGCTCGTCGATCCCTATACGTGGTTCAGGCCGATCAAGACGAAACTTCCAGCCGCAAGATAATGTTCTTTATGCGACGCTGGTTTTTTGGGATAGACTCGCAGCTCATTGCTTTTGGCTGGGACGGCCAAAGCCGAAGCAGTCCGTAGTTGCTCGTGATGATGATGATAAAACTGAAATTCGGTTCTCTTGCACGCCTGGTTTTTGCTGGCGCACTGTTGTGCATTTTGGTGGCGGCGCTGGCGAAGTCCAGCGTTACCAGGGGTTCACTGCGTAGCGGTTTTGTTAAACCAGATCCACGGGCCGACTTTGCGATCGTGGTGCTGCCGGACACCCAGAATTATGCCCAGGAGCGGCCTAATGCCGCGTGCAAGGAGATGTGGATTTCGCAAACGGAATGGATCATCAGAAACCGGGAGGCGCACAACATCGCCTATGTCGCGCATCTTGGTGACATCGTGCAGAATGGGGATCTTCTCAAGAACGGCGCGCCGAATCTGAAGGAATGGCAGAACGCGACCAATGCCATGTATCGTTTGGAAGACCCGCTCCGCACCTTGCAGAGGAACGGGATTCCCTACGGAATGGCGGTCGGCAACCATGACCAGGAACCCAGTGGGACCCCCGGTGGCACCACGCGGTATTTCAACGAGTTTTTTGGCGTACCGCATTTCAGCGGTCGCTCGTATTACGGCGGCCACTATGGCGACAACAACGACTCTCATTTTGATTTGTTCAGCGCTTCGGGGCTGGATTTCATCGTGCTTTACTTCGAACATCAGGATTTTGGTCCGTCGATCCTGGAATGGGCGAACGCGGTGCTACAAACTAACCAGCATCGTCGCGTGATTGCCGTTGCTCATTACATGGGCGAGGCCAGAACCCCAAGCAGGCACAGCCACCAGGGCGCCGCGATCTACGAGTCGCTCAAACGCCACACGAATTTCTTCCTCATGCTTGGCGGGCACAAGAGCGGCGAAGGTGCGCGGCAGGACACATTTGAGGGGCGGGACGTGCACACCTTTATCTCGGATTACCAATCTCGCACCAACGGCGGCAGTGGTTGGATGCGGCTCATGTATTTTTCGCCCACGAACAACACCGTCACCATCCAAACGTATTCGCCTTGGCTGAACCAATACGAGGTTGACGAGGACAGTGAGATGTTCTTCAGCTATGACATGTCCCCAGCGCACCTTGCCAGGAGAACCAGAACTACAAGCTCGAAACTTTAGGCCAGGCTCCAAGGGCGGCTGCGCTGACCGGGATCCCCTCGGCCTCAGATGCCGTCTGCCCCGCCTTCGCCAACTAAGGATGCCGGTGCTCATAAGTTCACGCTCCGCGCATCACACTCGCCCCTGATACTGATCGCGGTGCTCATGCTCGCGCTGCCCAGCACCGGAACCACTTCTTCCCCATCGTTCGGCGTTGTTCTTCAAACCCACGAATCTGTAGGGCCTGCTGGCGACTTGGCGGGCTACTGAGAAATCGCAGCAACGCTTCGTCCTGGATTTTAACCAGACCACCCCCGACGAGGAACCCCCGCCTCGCCGGGCACTGCGGCAGAACCACGCGCTGTTGCACCGGCGCGGTGCGCTACGACGACATGCGGACGTTAACCTCGCGATCGGAGGGAGTGAAGTCAGACATTCCCTTGTACGCCATCCCGCAAGGCAACCCACGACAGACGATCATCCTTTGAGACTGCAGGGTGCAGTACCACTGCGACCCAGGCTAACTCCTCGTGGTAACTGTGGATCGCAGCGCCAATGATCCGCACCCCTCGTGCCAACGGCAGGCAACACACCTTAGAGGCGGTTACGTACTAGTACGAATAGACAATTATCTCGAGAGCTGACAGGGTCAAGACCATGAAGACAGTAGCTGGCCTTATTGCGGTGTCGGGTCTGAGAAATTCGGCGTCGATCATTTCCCCCTGCTCGATTCGTACCCGGAGGTATTTGATGTCCCTGGGCCTGCTAATGTGCACGGTGATGCCTGGCCTACAACCAGCCTGGGCCCAGTCGAATTTCATGATCTGGGGTGACTCTTTTACGCCGGCGATGCCGGAGGCGGCGGACCCGTCCCCGCTTGCATTGGGCGTCAAGTTTCAAAGCGAGGTGAGTGGTTACATTGAAGGGATCCGATTTTACAAGGGTACCAACAATACCGGTCTCCATGTGGGCAAGCTTTGGACGAGTGCGGGGGAGGAACTCGCGAGTGTGACATTTGTTGGTGAGTCAGCCGAAGGGTGGCAGCAGCAGTTGTTTGCCAACCCGGTGCCGATTACTGCGGGCACGACGTATGTGGCCTCCTATCATTCGCCCAGTGGGGCTTTCTCGCTAACTGCGAACTACTTCAGCCCTTACGTTGGCGGAGGGTACACGAATGCACCGTTGGTCGCGTTGGGTGACGGCAACGGGGTATTTGCGTATGGAGGGGCGGAGAGCTTCCCCACCACCCTCGGCAATGCGGCCAATTACTGGGTAGATGTAGTATTTGTGCAGAGCGCAATTCAGGACAAGATTGCCCCGACGGTGGTTTCGGTCAGTCCGCTGGCCGGCGCGGCAGGTGTGAGCCGGAGCGCCCCCGTGGTGGTGAGGTTCAGCGAGGCGATGGACCCGGCGACAATTGCCAATGGCATTACCCTGAGCCGTTCGGGGGGGGGCTTGGTGGCGAGCACCGTGGCGTATGACGCCGCGACGTTTACGGCGACGCTAGCTCCAATTGATCTGCTGGCCCTCTCCAGGGTGTATACGGTGGCCGTGGCGAGCGGAGCAATGGGGGTAAAAGACGTTGCGGGCAATGCCTTGGCGAATGCGTTTACCGCGTCGTTTACCACGACGGATCAGGAGGCCTTCCGCATTTGGGATAACACCTTCACGCCGGCGGTGCCGGAGGCGACGGACCAGACCCCGCTTACATTGGGCATCAAGTTTAAAAGTGAAGAGGGAGGTTATATTACAGGGATCCGGTTTTATAAAGGGGCCAACAATACCGGTCTCCATGTGGGCAAGCTTTGGACGAGTGCGGGAGAGGAACTCGCGAGTGTGACATTTGTTGGTGAGTCAGCCGAAGGGTGGCAGCAGCAGTTGTTTGCCAACCCGGTGCCGATTACTGCGGGCACGACGTATGTGGCCTCCTATCATTCGCCCAGTGGGGCTTTCTCGCTAACTGCGAACTACTTCAGCCCTTACGTTGGCGGAGGGTACACGAATGCACCGTTGGTCGCGTTGGGTGACGGCAACGGGGTATTTGCGTATGGAGGGGCGGAAAGCTTCCCCACCGCCACCGGCAATGCGGCCAATTACTGGGTGGATGTGGTGATGGTGCTGGAGCAGAATGAGGATACTACTCCGCCGACCCTTGTCTGCCCTGATGATGTGGTCCTGCAATGCGCCGACTGCTACATGGATCCCAGCAACACTGGGACGGCCACCGCCACGGACGACAGCGGCAGTGTCACGGTCAACTACGATGATGCTGTCAGCGGCGAGTGCCCGAAAGTCGCGAAACGAACTTGGACCGCCACAGACGCAGCTGGGAACTCCGCGAGCTGTGTGCAGACGATCACGTGTAGAGCCGAAACGTTCGTTTTCCTGCTAATTGATGATGACTGCATTGACAACAGCTCGCCTGGCTACTCGCTTCCGCCGAACACCGGCCACAAGCGAGATTATGAGCTCCAGGGAAGGGCGTTTACCGATCGGGACATCAACGACGACCGGCCGGGGTTGGCGCAACGCGCTCCGCTGCGCTTCTTCAACGATCCGGCCAACTTCGGCCGGGTGATTGTCCTGCGCTCCGGCCAGACTGGCGACGAAGGCCTATTTGAGCTGAAGGATTGCCCGGCCTCCTGGAACCGAGCAGGGCCGACAACCAACGGGCTGCTGAACTTCTGGGGGCAACCGTGCGCCCCGTATCCGCACGGGGTTGGTCCGGGCTTAGGCACAGGCAAAAAGCCGGAGGCATATTTGGACAAAATTCCGAATGTTACACCGCTGCGGGACTCAGCCCTCTCCAAGCTTGTGGGCAAAGTCATTTGCGGCTTGGTGTGGGACAGCGACATTAGCATGAACTACAAGCCGCTCAACGGCAGCTTGAAGGGAGAGAAATTAGGTGTGGTGGCGTTCCGGCTGCTCGAGGTAAAGCAAGCGATCGGTTTTTCCTCCTCAACGCTGCCACTTCTCACCGTCCAGATCATTGATCCGTGCGAGGCATTCAGTCAGGTGCCGCAGGATGAGGATACTACTCCGCCGACTATTGTCTGCCCTGGTGATGTGGTCCTGCAATGCGCCGACTGCAACACGGATCCCAGCAGCACCGGGACGGCCACCGCCACGGACGACAGTGGCAGTGTCACGGTCAAGTATAATGATGCTGTCAGCGGCGAGTGCCCGAAAGTAGTGAAACGGACTTGGACCGCTACAGACGCAGCTGGGAACACCGCCAGCTGTGTGCAGACGATCATGTGCAAAGCCGAAACGTGCGTGTTCCTGTTAATTGATGAAGACTGCATTGATAACACCACGCCCGGCTATTCGCTTCCGCCGAACACAGGCCACAAGCGAGATTATGAGCGCCGGGGAAGGGCGTTTACGGATCAGGACGTCAACGACGACAGACCGGAGCTGGCGCAACGTGCTCCGCTGCGCTTCTTCAACGATCCGGCCAACTTCGGCCGGGTGATCGTCCTGCCCTCTGGTCGCATTGGCGACGAAGGTCTGTTCGCGCTGATGGGGCACCCAGCCTCCTGGTCACAAGTGGGACCGACAGCTAACGGGCTGCTGAACTTCAGCGGGCAGCCGTGCGCGCCGTTTCCGCACGGGGTTGGTCCGGGCTTGGGCACGGGCGAAGATCCGGAAGCATACTTGGATAAAATCCCGAATGTTTTACCGCTGTGGACCCCAGCCTTCTCCTTGCTTGTGGGCAAAGTCATTTGCGGCTTGGTGTGGGACAGCGACATTAGCATGAACTACATCCCGCTAAATGGCAGCCTGAAGGGCGAGAAGTTAGGTGTGGTGGCATTCCGACTGCTCGAGGTAAAGCAAGCAATCGGCTTTTCCTTCTTAACGCTGCCGCTCCTCACTGTTCAGATCGTTGATCCGTGCGAAGCCTTCAGTCGGGTGCCATCATTGTACTTTGACGCTCTGCCGCCGGTAGTGAAACTCAAGGTCAAGATCGAGAAGGGTGTCTGTTGCTTGTCCTTTCCGACACTCGCAGACCAGAACTATGCGGTTGAGTATGCAGAAGCTGATTCTCCGCACAAATGGAGAGTTCTGACCCTTGTGGCGGGAACCGGCTCAGAGGTCACCGTGACGGAACCTATTCACTCGCAGAGGCGCCTTTACCGGGTAAGGGTCGAAACTTCAACGGTTGAGGATAAGATACGCCCGGGAAAGAAAGTGGACCAAAGGGCTCGTCCAAGCTCTGTGCTGGGAGCGGAGGAACAGGAGCGCAGCCTGCTCACGCCTTAAGCCATGGCGAGCACAGACGCGCTATCCACCGAAGAACGCACCCGCGCTGAGCATCCGGATCGGCCGGATTGCTCGTGCCGCATTCCGTGCTGACAGAGCAGCGACAGTGCCAGATTAAGTCGTGGAAAGCGGTTCAGGGGGATGAGCAGGTTGGCGTGCTGGTTCGGCTCAGCCGCCAACTACTTCCCAGGTGATCTTCCCGCGGGTATGCGGGAACGGACCAACGGTCTAACTGACGGTGATAGGAACCAGCCGGCCTGGCGGAGGTGCTCGCCGTAGCCGCGGGTGAGGATCAGCCGCGTGCCATTGCGCAGGAGCACTCGCCATTCACCCTGGCACATGGGCCGCAGGCACTTGATCCGCCCGAAGTTCACCAGCGCAGAAGTGCTGATGCGCAGGAAACGGGCGCGCGGCAGTTTGGTCGTCACCGCCGCAAAGCTGTTGTCGAGCAAGTGGATCTCTTTGCCGATGTGCAGTGCCACGCCGTTATCGGAGGATTCCAGCCAGTCAATATCCGCGAGCCGTAACAGGAGAAGCCGGTTGTTGGAGTTGAGGGCGATCTGCTCTTCCGGATGCGGCTCAGCGCAGAAGCCTTCCAGAAGCCCGTGGGATTTGGGTGGGGTGGAAGACTTGGACGGAGGGGGGAGATGCCCGGCAAGGTGATCTGAGCAGCAGGTGGCTCGGCAAGGGAGCGTTTGGCCTCGAGTGCGCACTGACCTGGGGGTCAGCGGGCTTGTATTCAGAAGGCTCGGGGCGAACACCCTGTTCGCCCGCCAGCCGAATCGAGCTCGACCTTGCATGGGGAGGATTATTGTGCCGGCCCGACCCGGCAACAATTCGCCTGATTACGGAGGCAGCTTCCGGGTGACTACGGAAGACTTGGGCCGTAAGACGAGTATTCGCAATAGGTTAGTCTTCAAGAAACGGTTGGCGGTCTTTGGCGGTTCCCGGTAGGCTCGCAAACAATCGCCTGAACGTATGACCGTCTCATTAACCTCGATACCCTCAACATGCCCCGTGGAATTCCGGCCAAGCGGAGCGTTGGCACCGGCAGGAATCGGACAAAGCCTTCGGCTGTTCGGGGGAGGCTTGTGGATCCTGGCGCGTTTTGCCGCCGCTCTCAATGCGGGCGCGGTGCCGGGCCAGAAGGGTAAACCAAGCCTGCCAACCGTCACCTATTGGGAGGGACTGGCAGACATGATGCCACTGAATGACCAGTCGGCGGCACAGTTTGCGGCGGGGGGATTGGTATGTCGGGTGGGCCGGAAACGTTGAAGACCTCGACATTTATCACCGTCAATGCCTGCGCGGATGATTAGAACGAACAGACTGCTTCGCACATGAAGATCAAACAGAGCCTTCTGTCCGGATTATTCCTGGCACTGGCGTTGACGATTGGCACCGCCGGCACCCTGGTTGACTTGAAGCTCGCAGGCGATTGGAAAGTGGTGGTGACCGTCAATGAACCACACGCCCGCACGAAGACCGTTCGCGTCAGCCCTCCGGAGATCGTTAACGTCGTGGCCGAGAAGCACGCCTCGCTGCCGGTATTCAATCCCAATGCTGGAGGCTGGGCCAAAGGGGCGCAGCTCAGCGGCGTCCGCGCGCAGGAAACCACTACGCCCTATTTGCTAGACCCTGCGAGCTTGGTGCTCCGGGCCGGACCAAAGCGGGACTCTCTGGTTCTTCGCCGGGGCCAGGATTACGAGGCCGACTTGGACTGGGGCACCATCGGTCGCTGCCCGCAAAGCGCCCTCAAGGAAGGCCAACCGGCGTTCGCCAGTTACCGTTTTGCCCGGCTTCGCATTGACGCCTTGGTGCAGACGCGCGGGGGCCGGATCGTGCTGCGGCAGGGGGAGCCGCGCTCCGCCGCACCCCTGCCGCCTAATATCAAGCAGGACGAGCGGCACCTGGCGAACATCTGGCTGCCGGGCCGGCTGGAGCGGCTTGGGCCAGAGCATTTGTTTCCGGTGCTGGAATCGGCTTATCCCGAGCCGCCCAAGCCTAACCCCTCCCCCGCCGAGCGGCTCCTGCCTCGCACCATCCGCAAACTCCAATCGGGGGAGCGCCTCCGCGTATTGGCCTGGGGCGACAGCGTCACCGTGGGCACCTACGTGCCAGATTGGGAGCGCAACCGCTGGCAGGAACAATTTGTGGCGCGCCTGAAGACTCGTTATCCACAGGCGAATATCGAGCTGCTGACCGAAGCCTGGGGCGGGCGCAATACCGGCACCTACCTGGCCGAACCGCCGGGCAGCGAGCATAACTATCGGGAGAAGGTGCTCGCCACCAAGCCCGATCTGATTGTCTCAGAGTTCGTGAATGATGCGGGCCTGAATCCGGCGCAGGTCAACGAGCGTTACGGGAAGCTGCTGGCGGATTTCCTGGGCATCGGCGCCGAGTGGGTCATTCTGACGCCCCATTACGTGCGGCCCGAGTGGATGGGTCTGAGCCGCGAACGCGACGTGGACGATGACCCGCGCCCTTACGTTGCGGGGCTGCGCCAGTTCGCCGCGGCGAATAATGTCGCCCTGGCGGACGCCTCCCGCCGCTACGGGCGGCTTTGGCGGCAGGGGATTCCTTATAGCACGCTCATGCTCAACTCCATCAACCATCCCGACGCGCGCGGTATGAAGCTGTTCGCCGACGCGCTGATGGAGCTTCTTCCCTGAAGGAGCAGCCTGAACCTCCAGGTTCATCGCGGTTGCTGGTCCCCCTCTGTCAAAGGAGTTTGCATAATCAGGTGACCGGTGCGTATGATGCGCAAACAGACATGAGCAAATCGGAATCGCCATTGAAGCTTGAATTAAAAGCCGTAATCCTTGCCGGGGGGACGAAGGTGGCCCCGGGGGACCAACCGATGGTTTTGCAGCGGCTGGGCGACCGCACCATTTTGGACTATGTCGTGGCCAACGCACGCCAATTGGTTGCCGCCGACGATCTCTACGTGGTGGTTGGCTACCGGCAGGACGAGGTGCGCGCCCAACAGGGAGATCATTGCCGCTATGTTGTGCAGTCCGAGCCAATGGGCACCGGCCACGCGGTGCAGCAACTGGCGCCCGTACTCAGAGGTTATCAGGGCAATTTGTTGATCCTGTATGGCGACACCCCGCTGTTCCGGCCAGCGTCCATCCGCGGGTTGCTGAACCGGCACGCCCTGCGCCAGGCACACCTGACGCTGCTGACGGCGATCTCCGCCCGGCCTTTGCCGTACGGACGCATTATCCGCGATGCCGGCGGCCGCATCGTGGATATCATCGAGGAGACAGAGGCCTCAGCGGCCGTGCGCGAGATTCACGAACTGAATGTCGGCGCCTACATGGTGTCCGCGCCAGCGATTTTCTCCGTGCTGCAGCATCTCTCGCCCGCGCCGGACGGAAAGTATCAACTGACCGATTGTGTGCATGAACTCATCCGCTCCGGGCTGCGGGTTGAGAGCTACCAGATTTGCGATCCGGACGAGATCCAGGGCGTCAACACGCGCGAGGACCTGGAGCAGGCAGAGTTCATTCTGCAAAAGCGCCTCTTTCGGCCGCGCCGCGAGGAGGAACAACACCAAGTGGCGTTTGGGACGGGCGGCTGGCGGGCGGTTATCGGCGAGGGTTTCACGCTGCACAATGTGCGGCGTTTGTCACAGGCACTCGCCAACGAGATCACGCGCCGGGGAGAGGAAAAGCGGGGTGTGCTGGTCGGCTATGACCGCCGTTTCCTCTCAGATCGCGCCGGCGACGCCGCTGCGGAGGTGTTTGCAGGCAACAACATCCCGGTGACGCTGCTGAGCGAAGATGCGCCTACGCCGCTCGTTACCTACGCGACGGCGGTGCAGAATGCGGCTTACGGCCTGGCCTTCACCGCCAGCCACAATCCGCCCGAATGGAACGGCCTCAAGGTCTTCCACGGCGATGGCTCGCTGCTGTTGGATGACGAGACGCAGAAGATTCAGGCCGAGACTAACCGGCTGGCGTTGGAAGAGGTCATCAAGATTGACCTGGACATTGCGCTTGAGAGCGGCCTCGTCAAACGAAAGGACTTCACGAACGAATACGTGGACGCGGTCGAGGCCTTGATTGATCTGAACGCCATCCGGCAGGCCGGGCTCAAGGTGATTGTTGATCCGATGTACGGCGTGGGACAGCTCACGCTGGGCACGATCCTTACCGAAGCGCGCTGCCGGGTGACGTTCATCCACGAGCGCCACAATCCGCTGTTCGGGGGACGCTCGCCAGCCCCGAACCTGGACGCGTTGCGGCTGCTGGCCACGCACGTGGTGGAAGATCGTTACGACCTCGGCCTGGCCACGGATGGCGACGCGGATCGCATCGCCATCGTGGACGAGCGCGGGGAGTACATCACAATTAACGATATCCTGCTGCTGGTGTACTGGTACATGCACGAGATTCGCGGGGAGAAGGGTGGCGTTGTGCGCAACCTGGCCACGACGCACCTGCTGGACCGGCTAGCGGAGAGTTTTGGCGAGCAGTGCATCGAAGTGCCGGTCGGTTTCAAACACATTGCCGGCGCGATGGTCGCCCACAATGCCGTGCTGGGAGGGGAGTCGAGCGGAGGGTTGACGATTCGCGGGCACATTCTGGGCAAAGACGGCATCTTCGCCTCGGCGCTGATCGTTGAAATGCTCGCCCGCACCCGCGAGAAGATATCGCAACTGCGCCGACGTGTTTATGACCTTACCGGGCGGCTCTACAGCTTGGAAGATAACATCCCTTCGACTTCGGAGATGCGCGTCGCCGTTCCGCGACGGCTGGTGCAAACGCCACCGGCCCAGATCGGCCCTTGCCCGGTTGTGAAAATCTCCCACGCGGACGGGACGAAGTTCTACCTGGGCAATGATAACTGGGCGCTGGTGCGTTTTTCCGGGACCGAGCCGATCCTGCGTCTGTTTGTCGAGGCTGATTCACCTGAGAAGGCCAGCGCGTTGATCCAGCATCTTCGGGAATTTGTTACCAAGTAAGTTGGAGGCGCGAGGGCCGTGGGTGCGATCAAGATCCATTTTGGTTCATCACGGATTTCCAGGAAGTGCCAACGGTGGTTGCCATCCGCGCAGCATGGATGGCCTGCCCGACCTCCGAAACCCGCGCACTGTCCAGATTTTGGACAGTGATGCCCCCTGCCTGCCATTTTCAGGCCCCGTTTACCCCTGCGCATCTGGCTTGGGGTTACGGTGGCGGCACGGTGGTGCTACGGTGTGTATCCCATGGGGAGCGCTCCCCATGGGATACACACCGTAGCCAGACCGCACTGACAAGCCATCCCCCAGCCGGCCGCAAGCCAACGCCAAGGTTCGGGTACCGTGACGGCGCCGCCGTCTGTCCGGAGGGGGTGCCGGAGGCAGGCAGAGGAGAGCGAGACAATGAATCGCCAATGGGCTTCCCCGGAAATCCGCGAAGAACCTTTATTTTGCCGTGTAGCCACCGTCCACTGGCAGATTGACACCGGTGACATAGCGCGATGCATCGCTTAGCAGGAATACCACCGCGCCGCCCAAGTCGGTGTCGCCGGCCATCCGGCCCAGCATGGTTCGGCGGTTGTACCGTTGCAGGAATGGCTCGGGCTGATGGGTGAAGTAACCGCCTGGCGACACGCAGTTCACTCGGATGTCGCGCGCCCCGAACACGCTGGCGAAATAGCGGGTGAGGTTGATCATACCGGCTTTGTGGAAGAAGTAATCCGGCGCGGGTGTGCCCATGCCGGTGCCTTCGTAGAACTCAGGGCTTGGCCCCACTACGCCCATCATGGAGCCAACGTTCACAATGCTGCCAGCCCGCCGCTCCAGCATGGCTTCGCCAAACGCCCGGGTCATTAGGAAGACGCCTGTGGCATTAACGCGGAGCGATTCGTCCCAGGCGGACACCGGTGCGTCCAGACTCTTCATTGGACGCAGCACGGCGTTGTTGACCAGGCCGTCCACCCGGCCAAACTCCCGCAGCACCTTGTCGCGCAAGGCAAGGACCGAGCCTTCGTCCCCCTGATCCAGCGATTCACAGGCGACGGAGTACCCACGCTGAACCTGTGCGCAGGCGATTTCCTGCAGCCGAGCCTGGTTGCGAGAAGCGAGGACGAGCTTCGCGCCAGCTTCGGCTAGCGCAGCGGTGAGCTGGCGCCCGTAAAGGCCGCCGCCGCCGGTTAAGACGACCACTTTGTCCTGCAGACTGAATTGTTCGAGGATGTTCATAAATGCGCTAGTGACTAAGGAGGCTGGCACCAGCCTCCAGAATGTAAAGCGAGCCGCTGGTGGCTCCGATTCTCGCATCGGCTTCGGGGCTGTCCGCAAGCCGGGCGAGCACTGGCAGGTCTTCGGTTGTCCCACGCATGCCCAAGGCTATCGCCGCTTCGAGTTGCTCCGAAGGCTGGCCCCGCGCCAGATGTTCTGCAAGCACCTGTTTGAGCCGCGTGGCGCCAGACGAATTTTCCTCCGCGTGCCGCAGCAAGGCGGAGGCGGCGTAAGCACGCACTGGCGAATCCTCCGGCTCCAATGCGAGGCACTGGTTTAATCGCCCGATGGAGCGTGGGGAAACGATGGTGATCCTGCCCAATGCGAACGCGGCACGCAGCCGGACGATTGTGTCACCCGACTCCAACAAGTCGCCCAAGCGACCTTCACTGTCGGCTTTCACGGAGCTATTGCCGGAAAGCGCCAGCAGCCACAGCGGATACACGGCGTCAGCTTCCCGCGCCGCAGCCACCCATTCCAGCAGGGCGGGGGTATCGGAAGGACTGGCCGCGCCCAGCTTAGCCAGGCTCTCCGCTGCGTGGACGCGGTCAGGCGCTTGCGGGTCCAGCATCGCGCGGCGTATACGGTCAATGAACATTTGACGTTCCTCTGCCGTTCCTGTGGCACGGGCCAGAACGCGCCAAACACCCATTCGATAAGGCGGTTGTGCCGTGTCTGCTTCTCGAAGGAGCAACCGGGTGACTGGCTGGGCGTGGTGATGGTCAAGCAGCGCCTCCGCCGCGTGGATGCGCACCCAGCCGCTATTCGAGTTCATCTCGCGCTGCAACGTCAACAGCAGTTGCCGCGGTGGGACGGACACGCCCGTGGGCGCACTTATGGCGACACATCCCGTGCAGGATATTAAGGTGCCTCCCAGCAAACAGCTTCCCGCGACCAAGTGCGCGAATGCAATCAGCCAACGCATGCGGCGCTAATACGTGATTTGCCGGGAATCGTCAACGAGCGGCTGGTTGCGATTGCGATATGGACAGCGGGGTAGCGGATATGGAGCAGAACGGCGGACGATGGTTGAGGCGATAACTCGAGGTGGCTTTGGCCTTGTCACCGCGAGTTACTTGGACGTAGGTGGGACGGTGGGACCATTCTCGTCGTCGGCTCAAAACAGAGTGTGGGCCGTCCTGGACCCGCAGCGGGTGTCCGGCCTCAGATCCGGGCCGGCACTACGAAGGGCTTCCGGTAGTCGCGGGTCAGTTGTTGGTTGGCTTTGCGATTGCCGATGAACCGCTCGGTCTTCGGGTTCATCTTGAGGACTGCGCCGAGGGTGGCCGGGGTCTTCTTGAGGTCAACGGCGTTGGCGGCGAGGTGCTCTTCCATGCGGCCCAGAACTTCAGCCAGGTCTGGATTGCCTTTGACGGCGTCGTGGATTTGCCCGGGTTGCTGGGTATTGCCGAGGCGATAGGAGATATTGCCGGTGTGGCAAAGCGCACTCGAGAGGTGGCCTTCCAGGATATCGGCGGTCAAGTCACTGAACTTGCGGCTGCGGACGGCGTCGATAAAGTTGGCAAAATGGCTGGAGTTTCCTGAGAACTTCTTAATCTCAGCGCCATCCTTGTCCAGGATCTTGGCGCTGCTGCCGGTGGGAATAGTCATGGCACCGCCCTCGCAGTCAACGACGACGCCAACATCCACGCCGCGGTATTTGTCCATGTTCCCGGAGTTGGCACTGGACGGCAGGCCGCGGACTTCGAAGATGAGCGGGGCGGTCGGGTAATCGTGAAAGACAATCATGGTGTTAGGGGTGGTGCCATCGTCCACGTAGCCGAACCGGCCGCCGACGCTCAGCACGCGTGGGGAAAGCGCGGTTTCGCCCAAGGCCCAGCGAGCCATGTCCATCTGGTGGATGCCTTGGTTGCCCAGGTCGCCGTTACCGGTTGGCCAGACCCAGTGCCAGTCGTAGTGGAGTTTCTTGCGCATCAGCGGTTCCTTGGGCGCGGGGCCGCACCACAGATCGTAATCAATCTCGGGCGGAATCGGTTGCGGACCGTCCGCTTTGCCGATGCTGGGGCGGCGCTTGTAGCAGAAGCCCCGCGCTCGAAGGATCTTGCCAATGTGCCCTTCGCGTACCCACGCGATACCCTCCCGGATGCCGCTGCTGGAGCGGGACTGCGTGCCGGTCTGCACGATGCGATTGAGCTGGCGGGCCACCTCGACGATTCGCCTGCCCTCCCACACGTTGTGGGAGACCGGTTTCTCCACATAAACGTCCTTGCCGGCCTGCATCGCCCAGATGGCGCCCAGCGCGTGCCAGTGGTTGGGCGTGGCGAATCCTACGACATCAATGTTCTTGCTTTCGAGGAGCTTGCGGATGTCGGTGTACGTCTCAATCTGCTCCCCGCGGTCAAGGCATTTCCTGGCCTCTCGGTCGAGTATACCGCGGTCCACATCGCACAGTGCCACCAAGCGGGTGCCAGGGACCTCGCGTAGATCGTTGATGTGACTGGTGCCGCGCCCGCCAAATCCGACGACGGCGAAACGGACATCGCTGTTGGCGCCGGTAATGCGGGAGGCGACGGTTCTTCGCTGCTCGTTCCTGGCGGTGTTGTCGGCACCCAGGGCCGGCAATAGGCTGAGGGAGGCAGTGGTGAAGATCGAGGTTTTGAGGAAATCGCGACGGTTAAGTTTGTTCATTTCGCGTAGTGCTTGTATTTGGCGGCAACGTCGGCTTGCTGGTAATCGCCTTCGTGCAGGTAAAAGCGATAGCGAAAAGTGACGCTCTTGCCGGCGGGAACGACGAGGTCACCGGCGGTCCGGTTGGAGAGTTTTTCAAAATCGTGGCGGCCGAAAGGATTGGCAGCAAACAGGCCGTAATCGCGCACGTGCCACCAAGTAGGATGGCGCGGGTTCTTCGGATGGTCGAAAATGGCGATGCCGACGGTTTTGCCTTGGACCGGCCCGTAATAATCGCACCAATCTGCCCGTTTGCCCCATGTGTCGCCGTCGCGCACCCCGGCGCTGTTGACGATGTGGCCTTGCGCGAGGTTGCCCTTAAGGCGCATGGTCTCGGCGATGCGCACGGCCATGGTGCCTTCCTTGGTATCGCCGAGAGTCAAGTCACCGTTCGAGGCGAGCAGGGTAATCTCAAAGTCAAGGATCCGCTCGCTGGAGCTTTTCAGCGCGTGGAAGCGCAAGGTGCGCTCGTCCTTGCACACGACGTCGCCATTAGCGGCGACCCACCTATTCCGCTCGCGGATCACGCCTGCTTTGTTGCCGGATTTGACCTTTAGGAAGGCCTCGTGGACAGTCTTGCCGAAAGCCTTCTGTTCGGACCAGAAGTCATGCCCGTTGACCGCGCCGTGTGCGAACCAAAGTGAGCGGTGATGAGGGTGGTCCTGCGCTTCTCCGGGGGTGCTTTTCATCGGCCAATCGCGAGTCATAGCCAAGCCGCCGGGGCCGATGAGCGGATAGCAGTAAGGGCGGGGGACGTCTTTGAAGTAGTATTCGGTGAAGAGCTGACCGTTGATCTCGACGCGGAGCCGGTCGTCCAACTGGGTGATTTGGACGCCGGTGCTCTTTCGAGCAGAAGAGTTCAAGCTGGCGGAGCACGCAGTAGGCACGAGTAGCAACAAGGTAATGCCGGTGGCAAGCCGGGTAATGCGGCGCTTGACCATGATGCGCGCATTGTGCGAAGGCGGTTGCCACGGGTCAACCCAGATCTCAGGAGGGCAAGCGTTTCAGCGAACTCAAGCGCCCGGGGTTCCTCTGGAAATCAAGGACTGTAACGGGAGCGATAGAACGAAGCGCTGGGCGGCGCGCCGAGGTCGGAGAAGTCATCGAATACCTGGAACAGCCCGTCGGGGGGAGCGTTGGTGGTTTCCCAGAGGCGCAATGTACCGATGAACTCGGCATTGGTGGAGCGCTGCGCTTGATAAGGGTAGCCGGGCACGCCTGCAAAAGAGGCAGTGACGGTGGAATCTGCGCCCAGCGCAACGTGGGTTACCCGCCCGGCTACGTTCGTGTTCACAATGATGAAGACTGTTCCAGCGGACATTCCGCCGAAGCTATCGGTAACCGTGTAGGTAAATTGGTCGTCCACGTTCAGGCTGTTTGTGTAGTAAATGGACGTGGCATCGGCATAGAGCGTGACGTTATTTGTTGAAGTGGCGGAAACGACAGGCGACCCAAAAGTGTCCAGGTCCGGATCCGAGTCATTAGCCAGCAAAGCGGATTTATTGATCTTGAGTGAAAGACCGATGCCGCGCGAGAAAGTGTCGTTTCCAACGAGAGGCGGTGAATTGAAGTTGACCGTCATTGTGTCGCTGGCGGCGGCGCATGGTGATTGGCCGCCGCTGGTCAGGGTCAAGTTAACGGAGCGGGTCGCCAACCGCTCGTTTGCTGTGGGAATATAGCGGCCTGTGCCGTTGTTGAAGTCCTCGAAAGTTCCGCCGCCGCCGCTCCAGGTTGCGGTCGCCGCGCTGCCGCCCATGGTGCCGCCCAAGCTGACCGAAGTCGTGCTGGTTGGCACGGTCTGGTCGGGGCCGGCACTTACGGTGGCGGGCGCTTTAACGGTGACCGCCGCGTTTCCAGCTAGTGTGCCGGCCGGACAACCGGTTGAATCCGTCAACGTCGTGATCATGTAGTTAGTTGAAACGCCCGGACTCACGCTGCGGGTGGCTGGACTTGAGGAGGCATTCTGGACGAAGCCGTCAGACCATGTAATCGTCCACGGTCCGGCGCCGGTCAGGTCGGCAGAGACAGCGGTGGAACTGCCGAGGCAAATGGTTGTGGAGCCGCTGACGTTTGCTGTGGGGCCCGAGGCGGCAAATGGGGAGACAGTGGTGAGATGGACATTGTCGAACTGCCACATGTTACCGTTGTTAGCGTTGCCCGCACGCAGCCGAACGACGTTGAACGAGGCATCGTTGCTGCCGAAGTTGAACGACGCGGATGAAGTACTGCAGGATTCGGTTTGACTGAAGTTCGGATTGACCCAGAGCGTGAGGTTCCTGGTGACGAAATCAATCCTGGCGCAAAGCAAGGTCGTGGTGAAGGTGCCGATGGCGGTCGAGCTGTCCGCGCCCGCGCCGTTCAGGCTGCCCGAAGCGGTGGCGCCCCAATTCGCGGCTTGCCACCGCTGACCGATGAGGAATTTCTCTGTCGTCCCGTTGTAGAGGCCGATGCCGCCATAGCTGTTTGCGGTTGAGAAGTTGCCTCCGCTCGCGCCGCCCGCCGAGACCAGAGCATAAAGGTAAACTGTTCCGGAAGAAACCGCAGAGGACAAATTCCTCCTGGCTTCGAGAATATTGATTTCGCCCATCGTGTTATTGAGAGGATACTCAACGAAGGGAATGGTTGAAGCGACGGTATTGACTGTGCTTAACGAGCTTTGAATAACGTTCGGCGAACTGGCATAGCCTTGGTCAGACCAACTGCTCAACCAGCCTATGCCGCCACTTTGACCGTACAGGCTGGCGGAGTAGCCGGTGAAATCGTCCACGGCAAGGTCACCGGACACGGCGAGTTGTATGGTGTCATTGACAAAATACGCGGCGCTGCCGTCAACCCAGTATTGGACATCCACGCTCTTGCTGCCATTTCCGGGTGTCAGCGTGCATTCCGAAGTTGCGGTGTAGGGTTGCCATGCACCCCAAGCGCCATTCCCAACTCTAACGCGCATCTGGGCGGCCCCCGCGGCCTTGTGATAGAGCGTGACATTGGGGGTGCTGGTTATGGCATCACCAAGATTGATGAGCGCCAGGTCGTTCGTGGCGGAGCGATTGACGAGGACGTTAGAATCGGCCCCTACCAGAAAGCGCGACCGAAACTTACCATACAAGTTCCGTCCCGTCGTGCTGAGGGCGTTGGTGGTCACTTCGATCACATGGATACCGTCGGCAACGGCGCTGGAAAATGTCAGTTCTCGCGTAGCCGCGTTCCAAGCCAGATTCCCCGGGGCAACAGGCTGGCCGTCATAGCGAAAAGCAGCCTTCACTGAGGCCTCCTCCATCAGCTCGCTAAACTGCACCTTTATGTCCGCGCCGCTGCCGATGAAGCGCGCATCATGCGCCGGTACCACATTGATAACCACGGGGTTGAGCGGCTGGAAATTGCCCTGACGAACGAACACTTTGATGCCATAGCCTGGGACATCGAGCGAAGCCAGCTTTCCGCCCTCAGTCAGTGTATAAGTCTCGGCGGGATTAAGCGCGTTGACGATAACATCCCCCGCATTCCAGCCGGTGTAGAGGTTCCCCAGGCCGCCGCCCGCGGAGAGCGTGCTGCTCCAGGTGTTGAAGGCGATCATCGCCCAGTTGCTGAGGTCACCCCAGGCACGGGAGTAGATGTAAATGCCATTCTCCGACCCGGTTTGACGCCAGCGCTCGTAAATCTCCTGGGTCGCCTGGAGCGCGGGATATCTCTCGCGGACATTCATGCACTTCTGGACCCAAAGGTAGTGCGGGTTGGTCATGTCGAAGTTGTCTTTCTGTGCCGGGTTGGGAGCAACAAGCGCATTCACGTTGTCCCACGCAAGGCTGGTCATGAAGTCTTCGCGCGACCAGCCGTCCAGCGCCGTGCCATAGGAACAGAACCCTTGCTCGTCGCCATAATAAAACAGCGGCATGCCCGGCCAGAACGCGATAATGGCGCTGGCAAGATCGGTCTTCTGAAGACCTTGGGCGGCGCCGGCGGGATTGTGGACCATGCGCCACTGGTCGTGGTTATTGTAGAAGTTGAGGTGCGTGTAGCGGAAATCGGCTACCGCCGGATCATAGAAATCAAACGCGGCGAGGTCGGCGTCCAGGCAGGACTTAAGGTTGCCTAGGTTGCCGTTGGCTTGGTCTTTGACGGCGCTCTGGAAGAAGTCGAAGTAGGCGCGGTAGTTGATACCGCCGGCCATGGTGTAATCGGCGTCAATGAACGCGTAGGGGTCCCCGTACTGGTTGGGGCTCTTGCCGCGGCCAACCATCGTGGCGGCTCTTTCGCGCGAGCAGTAGAACTCGCCGAAGATAAAGAAATCATTCTTGCCGAGCGTGGCGGCGTGGGCCTTGACCGCCGGGCACCATCGCTGGAAGAAGTAGCGTGGCACCTGCATCGGCGTGTCCATGCGGATGCCGTCAATGTCGCACGAGGAGATCAGCGCCTTGGTCATGGCGATAATCTTGTCCTGCACGCGCGGGTGGGTGGTGCGCAGGTCGTCCAGGCTGCCGTAGATCTTCCCCAGGTGGTTCTGCCAGGGATCACCGTAGTTGCCCAGGTCACCGTTATGATGCAGGTCGCTGGACCAGAACGACCCGCTCCCGCTATCGGTTCGCCGGTAGCCGTCATCGCCGAAAATGTCACAGTACTGGCCATTGGGGTCAAAGGTGTTGTCCACCGGGAAATCCACATAGGTCTGGGCGGGGTCACGTGGGAACAACTGGTACTCGCCGGAGTGAAGGTGGAATGGCGCGCCATCGGACGGATGTCCTTCAAAGTAGTACAGGTTCTCGAGGTGATTCACGACGATATCCACGATTACATACATGCCGAGCGAGTGAGCCTTGTCCACCATCGCGCGAAAGTCCTCCACAGTCCCAAACCGCTTGTCCAAAAGCGTAAAATCTATCTGCCCATAACCGTGATAGGAATTGTTCCGGTTCTGGAAGATGGGCGAAATCCAAATCGCCTTGTAACCCAGCGCGTGGATGTAATCGAGCTTGTCCCGGATGCCAAGAAAATCCCCGCCGTGCCGAGCGCCTACATCGCGCAAGTCGTAACCCGAGTAGGCCAGTTCATTATTGGACGGTTCGCCATCGTTCCAGCGATCGGTGATGAACTGATAGACAGGGATCTTCCGCCAATCAGCAGGCGAGGGGAAATACGTATGACCGTTCCAACCGCCGTAGTAATCCGCGGGGTTCGAGCCGGGGTTAATGTTGACGTTCCAAGCGCTGTTCTGCTCTGTCCAGGGAGAGGCGGCGACGGGAATCGCAGCGGCTGAAAACAGTGCCACAGCAAACGCGGTTAGAACTATTCGGGGCTTGGCTGACATGAACAGAAAGATACCACGCCCCGGTATGCAGTGGGAAGGCTCATTGCTCGCATGATCATGCGGTGCGCAATACAATCACCGCAGGCTTCGATGTGGCTGAAACCGATCTTTGCGCCCCAGCGCTATCCAGTCCACCATGCAGGCCATGAGCTGTTGCTCTTGTGCACGATCCCGCGCGCTTCCGTGGCTGGTCGGCCTCCTGCCGTGGCCAGCCGTGCTTCCGGCCATTGAGCCCTGCCGCACGGAGGTAATTGAGCAGGGTAGCGGCTGACCGGTTCCGCTGGTGGAAATGCTCATCACGCAAAACGTCCGTTTTGTCACCGACAACGCCAGCGCCATCGCATTCGACCTGCCGGAATTAATGGGGTGCGTAACGTGGCAAGTTGATCGCGTGGGTTGGGGCGCTTTGGTTGCGTTACTGTTCCTTGTGTATTCCGGTCGAAACGTGCATAGCCGGGGAGTCGCGGAGGCGGGGGATCGGTAAGCTCAATAGCGGCGAGGACGAGAAACGCGGTCCCAGGCGCCGCGGAGCTTGGCGCGCAAGGTCGCCAGCGAACGTCCCAGAGGGGTGACGGCGTATTCGAGATTGGCGCTTTCGGTAGTGCGGCGGTTCATGCTAAGGACCTTGTCAATGTTATAGACTTTGGTCAGCGCGCCGAGTTGCTCCATGAAGATGCCGTCAGCATGATGGGCGTCGCGCTTATCATCGGAGTGAAACTTGGAGGTCTTATAGACCCGGCGGAACTCCTCAAGGATCCGCGAAGTGTGACAGAGCTGAAGGCTGTCCACGCGGCAGTCTAGTCTCCGGCCACCGCAAAAGCGGCCTCTGGGACGGTCCGCGATCCGGCGGCCAGTGACTCGGGTCTTGCCCTCCGGATCCACCACGCCGATATCCTGCGAGGCATACATGGCTTGCGGAACACGGTTGTTCTGGCAGTAGAAATTCCAGTAAGTCTCAAACGCTTCCGGGTAAAGCAGGTCGTCGTCACACAGGTACATGATCAACTCGCCCTTGGCACGGTCTGAATTCAGCCACTGGTTGAGGCACCAGGAGGCCATATTTCTGGTCCTGGCAAACTCCGGCGTCTCTCCGGTTGAAATCACCGTGACTCTGGGGTCTGTGAGGTATGCAAAGAAGCCCCGGTTCAGCAGCACACCGCTGTCCATGAGAGTGGCCTCCCAGTTCGGGTGTGTTTGGTCCAACACGCCCTGAATGGCCTCTTTGACTGAAAGCGGCTTGTTGTGAGAGATGATCAGGATGCTGAAGTCAGCCATGGCACGAGAGGGAGTTCCGTTGGTAGTCATTCTGGGCCACCGGCGCATTGGCCGACAGGCCGATCAAGCCTTCGATGGGGTCAGCTTTCCCCAGAGGCCATGATTGGCTTCGTCGTAGCGAGCCCGTTCGCCAAAACGGCAGCCGTAAGGCGCTGAGGGAGGGAAGATAAAGATCATTCCCCGGTTGCGGTTGCTCCACGGGTTGACGCAGAACTTGTAGTCCCCGGGAACGTGGTCTGCGATGTAAGAGAAATCCAGCTTCTGTTCCTTATACTGGTCGAAGTACAAGCCGTTGCCGGCGTCGAAATCGTCAATGAGAATAACCGGGTTTTCGCATTGCCCGAACACTATATCCAGTTCATCACGCAGCGGCCAATAGGCACCCCAGTGTGCATCCAAGTAGAACAATGAGTGGGTGCGGATCTCAGGCAGGTGTGCGCGGAGAAACTCAGGCGAGCTCTTAGTCTCATAGATCAGGTTGCGGGCATGATAAAACTCAAGCCGCCGCTTCCAGTCTCTCACATCACAGGTGAATATCCGCTCGAATAGCAGGCTCATGGCGAGCGACGTCTCGCCGTCGTAGGTGCCGGTTTCGACAAAGTTCAGCAGCCTGAAGTCAGCTTGCAGCTTCTTGATCACGAGAATGAGGTTGGGATCAATGATGACGCGGCAAACGAATTGGTCGTGGCAGTATCGCGCGCGCGCTCTGGCATCGTCGCCGAACTGGCGCCGTAGCGCTTGAAACTCGATGTCCGTCAATCGCCGGGCCTGCCGTCTGCGGAACAAGAAGCGCTTGACACATTCGGGTGCCAGATCAAAAGCGCGGTCCTTGAGAGTCTTTGCCATATCAGAGCTTTGGTTCAAGCTGGAGCATGGTTCGAGCAGTGGAAGGAAGCGATGCCGGTGGCGTCGCATTGTACTGCGGCTGAACAAGCAGCGAGCGGTGGCTGCCGCGAGGTAAATAGGTTGGTCATTACCGCAGGAACGCTAGCCGAAACCCGGTTTGGGCGTCAACCACATCGAGCCAAATCAGGATGGGTGGCAAGCGTGATCGCCGCCGCGGCACTTAAGGCCTTTACCTGTCCTGCCCGAATGGCCGCATAGATTTCCTCGGGGCGCAAAAGCAGAATCTCCATTTCCTCCAGGTCCCCCGATTTCGGCGCAGCAACAGCGCGGGCCTTTCGCGCGGCAAAGACGTAGGCTTTGGAGCAGCCATAGTTGGCGTGCGCGACAAAGGAGCCAATTCTCCGCCAATCTTCCGCGGCATATCCTGTTTCCTCAAGCAACTCTCGTTGAGCCGCAGCCAAAGGATCTTCGCCTGGGGAAATCGTGCCGGCGGGCACTACCAGCGTCACGTCTCCGATCCCATGCTTGTACTGCCGTTCCATCAGGATGTGTCCGTCGGCAGTGCTGGCCACCACCAGCACGAAATCCGTCATTTGGACCTGGTGGTAATCATCCACCACCCGCCCATCAGAGACCCGGACCCTCTGGCGAATGACGCGGATATACGGCGGCGCCTGGAAAACCTCACGGCTGTCCAATACCTGCCACGGTTTGAGTTGATGGTCTTTCGTTGGAACCATGCAGCAAGAGTGCCTGCACGTTGGAGACGTTGAAAGCAATTAACCTGGAATTCCTCTCTGGGACAGTGGCAACATCAGCGCAGGCGCCGGGGCTGCGATCAGGTGCCGAGAGGATTCTTTTGGTCAAATACGTTGTAGCGCTTGCCGACTTCAGCTTTGTTCTTGAGATACCATTCCATGACCCCGGCAATGCCTTGGTCAAAGGAGATTTGGGGCTCGAAACCAAATTTGCGGGCGCGGGTCATGTCCATGAGGCGCTTCTTGTCGCCGGCGGGCTTGGTGGTGTCCCAAACCACTTTCGGCTTTTTCGGCAGATGCGAGACAATGATTTCCACGAGCTGTTTGATGGTGACGCCCTCGCCGCTGCCGAGATTGATCGGCTCGGTGATGCCTTTTTCCACCGCGAGCATCATCCCGCGCGCCACATCTTCAGCATGAATGAAGTCCCGGATCGGTGAGCCATCGCCCCAAACCGTTAGCGGATCTTCGCCCGAGAGCGCGCGGCGGACTAGCGAGGGAACCACCATCGCGTTGGCCGGATCGAAATTGTCGTAAGGTCCGTAGATGTTCGCGGGGCGCACGATGGAAACCTGTTTCCAGCCATATTCAATGGCGTAAGCTTCCGCCTGCAGCTCGCCGACGCGCTTGGCCCAGCCGGGGAACTTGTCATTCTCGGACGGGAACGTCCTCCAGACGTCGTCCTCGTAAAAGACCTCGGCGGGCGCATAGACGCCCACGCTGCTGGTGTAGAGATACCATTTCACGTTCGCTTGGCGCGCGGCTTCCATCATGTTGGTGTTAAAGAGAACGGTGGGCACGAAGAAGCTTGCCGGCTTTTTAGTGCTGACGGCGGGCGATCCTTTAACGCCAAGGAGCTGGAACACATAGTCCATGCCGCGGCACATCTCCTCGCAGGACTCGAATTTCGTGAGGTTGACGCGCCTGAACTCCGCCTGCGGATGCGCGCGCGACGGATCATCCAGCGAAGCGACGCGCACTTTAGCGCCGGCTTCCAGCAGCAGGCGGACCAGTTGCTGACCGACCATGCCGGTGCCACCGGTCACCAAAACACTTCTTCCTTGGTAGATAGACATAGATACTTCGTCTCTAATAGTGGGTTTCTTCGCAGCAAACTGGGCGCTGATGACGCGGTGTGGTCAATGCCCCTTCCATTTGCGGCCCTTTGCCAGTTCTTTCCTATACCAGTCAACCGTCCGCTTCAAACCGTCGGCCAAAGTCACTGAGGGTTCAAAGCCAAACAACCGCTTGGCTTTGGACGTGTCCACCATGCGGAAGGGAATTGTCGTGGGCTTGGAAGCGTCGAAGACAATCGTGGCGTCGGAGTAATCCGCCGCTTTGAGCACTTCCTGGACGACCTCCTTAATTGTCACCGTTTTTCCGTAGCCGATGTTGACCGGATCACAAATGGCGTGTTTCTCCAGCACCAGCAAGGAGCCGCGGACCAAATCGCTGACGTGCGCAAAATCCCGCACCTCGTCGCCGGTGCCCCAGACCTGATATGGACTCATGCGGGACACGGCTTTGACGATCAAGGCCGGAACCACGTGGCAGGAAGCTGGTTCGAAGTTGTCGTATTCCCCAAACACCGCCGTGGGCCGGACAATGGCGACTTTCGTTTTTGACTTCTCGTGGACAAATTCTCCAAGCTTCTCCACGTAACGGCGCATCCAACTGTAGGAAAAATAGGCGGGATGAGGCGGGCCGGACCAAGCCTCCTCCTCCTTGATCGGATAATCGGCGGCGGGATACGTCGTGTGGCTGCTCAACACGAGGAAGCGCTCCACGCCGGCAATCCAGGCAGCTTGAATCAACCTCACGCTCGTAATCAGGTTCCGCGCGATGATCTCCAGGTGCCGGATCTGGTCAACCCCCGCCGCCGAAACCGCGCCGGAAGCGTTGACCACTATTTCAATGTCCTTGAGCATGCGCAGGCAGTCATCAGGATTGGTCAGATCCCCATTAACGATTTCAATCCGTGGGTCCTGCAATTCCATTGCTCGAAAGTGGACCGGCACGCGCACCTGGGCGCCCTGTTCAAGCAATTGCAGCACGAAATGCGATCCCACGAAACCACTCCCCCCCGCTACCAGTACCTTTTTGCCTTTGTAGAATGCTTGTTGATTTGGATTCATGATATAAGTCCTAATACTCTCGTTTACGTGAACCACTCATTTTAGACGATGGCACTGGCCTGCACAAGTTATTTGAAGCAAAAACCTTTTGTCCGGCGGCTCGACAGGCGGGAAGTCGCGGTTGACTTCTTTTTTGAACCGAATATGATGCGCACGATGTGCCATTGTAGTTGTTAGCTGTTTTTATGGATCAACTCGAGCTGCTATTGGTTTGCGTTGGAAACACGAGGAAGAAGGTCTACCAGACTCTGGCGGGCGAGTTTACGGGTATTGAGCCCCCCTCGTGGATCATCATCACCGCGGGTTTCGTCAGAAAGCACGGTCATTCGGTTAAAGTGCTGGATGCAAACGTGGAGAACCTGGACCACGACGAAACCGTGGAGCGGATCAAGGCGGAGAATCCCAAATGGGTGGGGATCGTTAATTACGGGCAGCAGGCGAATACCGCGGCGCCGTTGATGACGGAGACGCGGAACCTTATCAACAAAATCAAAGCCAAAGACCCGGGGCGAACGATCATTTTGACGGGCTGGAATCCATCCGCTCTCCCGGAAAGAACTCTACGGGAGGAGGCTTGCGACTATGTGGGCGAGGGCGAGGCGTTCTACACTTATTTGCGTCTGGTCGAAGGAAGAAAACTGGAGGAGGTCCCGGGGTTGTGGTGGAGGGAGAATGGCAAGATCCGGCACAACTCGCGAGCGCCCAACATTCAGAACCTCACCGCCGATTTAAGCGATCTGGCTTGGGACTTGGTGCCGATCGGGAAGTACCGGTCCTTCAATTGGCTTGGCTTGAGGGACCTGGATTCCAGGCACAAATATGCCTCGATCTACACCAGCCTGGGATGTCCGTTTGACTGCAGTTTCTGCGCCATCCGGGCTACACATGGGGGCGAGAGGAAGATGCGGTTCTGGAAACCCCAGTGGGTGCTCAAACAGATTGACCATTTGGTGGAGAACTACGGAATCAAGACCCTGAAGATCAATGACGAGCTGTTCATCCTCAACCGCAACCATTTTATGCCCATTGCGGAAGGGTTGGCAGAACGGAAAAGGGCGGGGAAGTATCAGCTGAACATCACCGCTTTCGCCAGGGTTGACTCTCTCAAGGTGGAGGACATGCCCTTGCTCAAAGAAGCCGGGTTCAACTGGTTTGAGCTGGGGATCGAGTCGGGCACGCGGAAGGTCCTGGATCTCGCGAGCAAGGGAAGCTACGACCGGGAGAGGATCAAGCACGTCGTCAAGAAAGCGCACGAGCACGGGATTGATTTCTGCGCTAACTATCTCTTTGGCCTGCCGGGAGACACATTTGAAAGCATGCAGGACACCCTCATGCTGTCCTTTGAGCTGATGGCCGCCTTCCCGAGTTTCTTTGCCGCCATGGCGCCGCCGGGCTCGCATCTGTATGACACTTGCAGGCAGAACGGCGTTCCCCTGCCGGAACAATGGATTGGATATGCCCAGCAAGGCTACGATTTCGTGCCCCTGCCAACGGAAACATTGACCTCGAAGGATGTTCTCAAATTCAGGGATTACGCCTTCAATGCCTACTTCCGAAATCCCGCGTACCTGGACATGATGGAGAAGAAATTCGGGAAACGCGCGCGGCGGCATCTCGAGGAAATGGCCAGCCACGACCTGAAGCGAAAGCTGTTCGAGGGTGACCCAGTGCCGGCAGCAGTCTAACCCGGTATCGTTGGCGCCCGAACCTCGCCCGGCAAGGGGCTGCGGGCGGGCGTGGCAGGTTCAAGAGAACTTCTGCCGGTCTTTCCAATCGGCGTAATTCGCAGCCAGCCACTTGACTGTCCGCTGGATGCCGGGCGCCAGGGCGTCGCTGACCTGCAAGCCATAGGCTGTTCGCAGTTTGCCAGTATCAATAAACTTCTCCTTGATGCCCACATAGGCCGTTGGGTTGAAACACACTTCTCCCTGGAAACCCGCCGCCTGGCTGATGGTCAGCGCCAATTCTCTGATGGACTTGCCGCAGCCCGGCCCCACATTGAGGATGTCACGGTGGCAGCGCGGGACGAGTTCGAGCACAATGCGAACAAACTCTTTCACGTCCACAAAGTCACGGACTTGGGTGCCGTCGCCCCACACTTCGACGGTCGGCAGTCCTTCGCGAACCGCGCGCACGAACTTTCCCATCAGGGCCCCCGGCACGTGCGCGGTGGCGGGGTGGAAGTCGTCGTATTCCCCGTACATCGTGGCGGGAATCAAGTAGGTGCCATCGAGTTTGAATTGGTCGTTATAGGCGCAAATGCCCGTGTAGAGCAGCCGCTTGGTGAAGGCGTAGGAATAAACGCTGCCGTGGATGGCGCCGTCCAGGAATTTGTCTTCCGTGAGGGACACCGCGCTGCTGGGGTAAGCGCAAGAGGTGCCGATGGCGATGAGCCTGGCCCCGGGAAGATGGTTGCGCCACGCCTCCAGCACATGAGTATGGATAAGGTTGTTGATGAAGAACTGCTCGGCGGGATGTTTGGCTGGAAACTCGCCCGCCGCCTGGTAGCTGGCCAGATGGATGATGGCGGTGGCGTCCGCGTGGGCGGCAAAGACCGCCTCGGCCTGGGCCCGCACCGTCAGATCGAACTCCCGGCGTGAGAACGCGAAGAACGGGATATTCCGGCGGCGGAGTTCCTCTTGCAGGTGCTTGCCAACAAAGCCTGTGCCGCCAGTAATCAGGATTTTTCCTTGGGGGGAAGGCATAGTTTGGTGCCAGGGCGGCTCAGGACTGCAGCGCGAAGCCTACGAACCGGCGGGGAGCTTTTCCCGGACCCAGCTCCTGATGGACGCGGGGTCCAGCGAAATCATCTTGCGAATGTCGTGCACCGTGCCGTACCAGACGCAAAACCGGTCCGGCAGTCCCAGCGACGAGACGCGCAAATCGGGCACTTCGTGGATGGCCTCCAGCAAGCCAAAGGCGTCATGGACCACCAGAATCCGCGTGTGGCGGAAGCGGCTGATGACTTCCTTGTCAATGGGCTTGATCGTGGAGAAGTAAACTAGGTTGACCGGCAAATCCGCGCAGGCCTCCATGACATTGCCGAGGATGGGGCCGGCAGTCATCAGGGTGACTTCGGCCCCGCTGTCCTTCAGGATATTACCTTTGCCGAACTGGACCGGCACGTTGAGGGTGTGGCCGTGGTCGGAAAGACGGAAGTAGGTCGGATTGCCGCTGGCGTATTGACTGCGGATCAGGGTGTCCAATTCGGTCTTCGAACCGGGCTGGAGCACCTCCATCCGGGGCAGCAGCCGCAGGATCGCCAGGTCGGTGTAACAATGGTGCGTGGCGCCATCCCAGGCGTAATCGAAAGACGCGCCCGTGGTAACGATATTGGCGCAGAACTGGTTGTAGCAGAGATCCAGTTTGATTTGCTCCAGGCTCCGTTCGGTCAGGAAGGGCGCGATCGTGTGAACGAAAGGATGCAACCCCTGCGAACTCAAACCGGCGGCGACGCTTATCAGCGCGTTCTCGCAGATGCCCATGTTGTAGCAGCGCTTCGGGTGTTTCTCCTGGAACGGAATGAACAGAAAATGGCTGATGTCGCCGAGCACCACGACAATCCGCTCGTCCCGCTCCGCCAACTCGACCACAGTATCTCGGAATTGCTTTCTCATGCGGCCTCCAGCTCTTTCATCAACTGCTCGAATTGTTCGGGATTGGGGGACTTGCGATGCCATTCGAACATGTTATTCGCGAGCGTGGGGCAGCCGCAGCCCTTGACGGTGTTGCACACCACCACCTTCACCGTGTCGGCGGGTTTGGCCAACGCCGCCTTGATGGCTTCGAGGTCATGCCCGGCGACCTCCAGGGTTTCACACTTGAACGCCCTGAAACGCTCGGCCGGGTTTGGTATGGGCAAAGACCGGCTTTGGGAGCCGTTGTTATCGTAGAGGATTGCCAGGTTGGCCAGGCGCAGGTTGGCGGCCACCATCACTGATTCCCAAACCATGCCTTCATTGGACTCGCCATCGCCGACGAGGGTATAGACGCGGCGGGGCGAATTCTGAATGCGCAGGGCAAGGGCCATGCCGACCGCCACGGCAACCCCATGGCCCAGCGACCCGGTGGAGAGCTCCACGCCCGGCACCTTGAAGCGGTCGGGATGGCAACCCAGGCGGGACTGGAAAGCCCCGTAGGTCTTAAGCTCGTCCGGCTTGATGAAGCCGTATTGGGCCAGGACGGTGTAGAAGCCCAGCGCGGCGTGGCCTTTGCTCAGGACAAAGAGGTCCCGCTCCGGCCATTGCGGCTGGGCGGGGTCATATTTCATGGTTTCGTAAACCGCGCACAGCATCTCGACCACCGAGAACGTGGTGGGGATATGGCCGTGTCCGCTGGCTCGGGAGGCACGCAGGATGTTCCTGCGTATTTCTTTACAGGCAGGTGTCATGGGATGATTCAGGCCGGCGACCTGGGAGGCTCGGCGTTCCACTCACGGAATGCTTCGATCTGCTGCCGGGCGCGAACCTTGTCGTGCCGGGCGAAGTCCTCTTCCAGGTCGAAGAAGATAATCTGGCTTCCGGAAAACTCGAATTCAAAGGGCACATGGATCAGCTTGCTGAGCTGCTGCCGGACCTTCTTCTGGCGTTCCGGCGGGACGAAGAACAGGAGGAACCCGCCGCCGCCCGCGCCGAGGAGCTTGCCGCCGATGGCCCCGGCGGAGCGGGCGGCCTCGTAAAGCGCATCCACCCGCGGGTTGGAAACCTTGTCGCTCAGGCCGCGTTTGGCGAGCCAGGTCTGGTGCAGCAATTCGCCGAAGGCGATAATGTCCTGGTCGCTGCCCAGGACGGCGCTGCTTTGGTCCACGTATTCCTGCATCCGGCGCAGCAGGGAGACCCGCTTCTTGTCGGCGCAGGAGGCGTAGCTGGCGGCGATATCGGACGCGGTGCGTTTGACACCGGTGTAGAACAGCATCAGGTGCGAATTCAGCTCGCCGAGGCGCGCGTGCGAGAGGGTGAGCGGTTGGACGGAAAAGCCGCCATTCTGCAGGAAAGTGATTCGGTTGACGCCGCCGTAGGCGGCGCACACCTGGTCCTGCGAACCGACGGTCTCCTTGAGCACCTCTTGCTCAAGGTAAATGGCTTCGGAGGCCAGTTGCTTTTTGCTGACAATCTGGCCCTTAAGGGCCGTCAGGGCGTGGAACAGGCCGACTGTGAAGGCCGAACTGGAGCCCATCCCGCTTCGGCTTGGCAAGTCGCCGTCGTGGTGAATCTCCATGCCGCGGTCAATCTTCAGATACCGCAGGGTTTCACGCACCGAAGGGTGCTGGATTTCCTCCACCGTTTGGCACATCTCGATGATGGAGTACATCACCCGGGTTCGGTGCTCGAAGAACGGGGGCAGGTAACGGCAGGTCAGGTAGCAGTACTTGTTAATGGTGGCCGCCAGAACGCAGCCGCCATGCTGGCGGTACCACGCTGGATAATCAGTACCCCCGCCGAAGAACGAGATGCGGTAAGGTGTGCGGCTGATTACCACAGTGCCTCCATTTTCATCGAATGGCGCCCTTCACGCCCTTGAGGTAGTCTTCGAGGATTGGCAGGGTTGGCGGGGCCATCGTTTCGACGGGCGGAAAGTGATTTCGGGGAAAGAACTCCATGCGGAGGCTTTCGTGGCTGCAGGCCAGCTCTCCACTCACAATTCGCGCCGTGAACACCACATCCACCAGGTGCCGCTCGTCCCCGTTGTCGTCATAAGTCACGATGCGGCCCTCCGGTTCACTGTAAACCCCTTGCAGACCGGTCAGGGAGACCTCGAAGCCGGTTTCTTCCCGGGTTTCCCGCAGTGCCGCGTCGGCCAGCGACTCGCCCGTTTCCAGGCGCCCGCCGGGAAACCCCCACAGCCCGCAATCCCGTCTTAAATCCATAAGCAGCGCTCCCGAAGCGTCCTCAACGAGCACTGCAACGCCCACTTTGATAGTGGTCGCGCTTGTCTTCTCCGAACCAAAAGTCATGCGAAGTTAGCGGAATCTAGCTGGGGCTTCTTTGGCGCGTCAAGGCCAAGTTCGCGCGGTGGCGCGGCGGCGCGGGGGGCGCCGGACAATATTCTTCTTTCTTTCACCGGGAAAAGCAGAAGACTCTGCCGGTATGAATCAGTCCAAGACAGGGCGCAAGGGCCCGCCATTGGCTCGCCGCCAGTTTGGCTTTGTGCTTCTGTGCCTGCTGCTGTGCCTGGGGTTTCTGTTTCGGAATGGCTGGAAGCCGGGCCATACGGTGTTTTCGAATGATGGCCCCTTGGGTGCGATCAGCGCGCGATACGCCAGCTTCTCTGAGGAAGGCGCCTGGTCCGCTTCCTGGCAGGATTTGACCTGGCTTGGCGGCGCGGGTCCGGGGCCTTCGCCTAACATCACCAACGCGCTGGGTTATGTCTGCGGCCCGCTCTTGCACTCCAAGATTTACGCCCCCGTTGCCCTTTTGTTCCTGGGGCTCAGCGCCTGGTTTTGTTTCCGGCAGTGGAAGTTCTCGCCACTGGCCTGCCTGCTGGGGGCGCTTGCCGCCAGCCTGAATTCGGACTTCTTCTCCACCGCCTGCTGGGGGGTGGCGGCGCAACCCATTAGTTTCGGGCTCGATTTCCTGGCGCTGGCAGCGCTGGCCGACGAGACCTCGCCCCGCCGGTGGCTGCGGGTAGTCCTGGCTGGCTTCGCCGTCGGCCTGGCCGTGATGGAGGCCTTCGATATCGGTGCCCTCTTTAGCCTGGTGGTCGCAGTGTTCGTTCTGTTCCAGGCCTGGGCCGGGGCAGGTGTGGCAGCGCAAAGGCTGGTTCGGGGGGTGGTGCGCGTCGCGCTGGTGGCCGGGTGCGCCGCGTTCATGGCGGCCTCAGTGGTGACCGGGTTGGTCAGCACCCAAATCCTGGGCATTACCGGCACGCAGCAGGACCAAAGAACCAAGTGGGAGCGTTGGGACTGGGCTACTCAATGGAGCCTGCCCAAGAGCGAAACCCTCAGCCTGATCGTGCCGGGACTGTTTGGCTTTCGCATGGACACGCCCGAGGGCGGCAGCTATTGGGGCGCCTGCGGACGGGACCCCGCCTGGGACAGGTACTTTGACGGAGGCCCACTGCGAGTCGGCGACGGCGTCAGCATCACTTCCGGGCAGTCGTCCAAACCAATTGCCCAGCAACAGATTCGGGACGACGGCAACATCACTCTGCCCACTATTGGCGAAGTAAAGGCAGCGGGCAGGACGCCAGCCGAGTTGCAGCAAGAGATTATCAAGCAGTACCCGCAGTTGGCTGCCGCGGAGCTGGCGGTGGCGATGGAAGCTCCGCCGGGGCCCATCCGTTACGGCGGCGGCGGCCTCTACACCGGGGTGCTCGTGGTGGTGATTGCCCTCTGGGCCGTGTTTCAGGGCCTGCGGAGGGAGAACTCGCCGTTCTCGCCGGGGGAGCGGAAGTTCATCCAGTTCTGGAGCGGCATGGCCCTGGTCTGCGCGCTGTTGGGTTCTGGCCGTTTTGCGCCATTCTACCAGTTATTCTATTCGCTGCCGTACGCCTCCACCATCCGCAACCCGTCCAAGTTCTACCACGTGGTCGAGTGGATCCTGGTGATTCTCTTTGCTTACGGCGTGCACGGAATAAGCCGGTTGTGCCTGGACACACCTGGAGCTGTGTTGCGAGGTCTGTCCTCGCACCTGCGGAGCTGGTGGGCGAAGGCTGCGACCTTCGACAAGGCCTGGATAATCGGCTCGGCAATTGCCCTGGCGGCGAGCCTGGTGGCGTGGCGGACTTACTCCGCCTCGCGCCGTCTCCTGGAGGCTCACCTGCAGGAGGTTCGTTTGGAACCGGCCCTGGCCGAGATAACCGCGCAATTCAGCATCCGGCAAGCCGGATGGTTTGTGGTTCTGCTGGCTTTGGCGCTTAGCCTGGTCGCGCTGATTCTGACCGGGTATTTCAGCGGGCGGCGCGCCCGGCTGGGAGGCATTCTGCTTGGGGTGCTCCTGGTGGCGGATTTGGGACGGGCCAACATCCCCTGGGTCGTCACCTGGGATTGGGTGCGGAAATACGCCAGCAACCCGGTGATTGATCTGCTGCGGGAGAAGCCGCACGAGCAACGGGTGGCGATACTGCCCTTTATCGCGCCAGAGCAGCTTTCGCTCTTCAACAATCTATACGAGATTGAGTGGAAGCAGCAGCTCTTCCAGTACTATAACATCCAGTCCCTGGACATCATTATGATGCCCCGCGTGGCGGAGGATTACGCGGGTTTCGAGGGCGCGCTGATCTTCGACCGCACGACGAATACCCAGCATCGTATGGCCCGCCGCTGGCAGCTCACCAATACGCGGTATTTGCTCGGAGCGGCCGGGTTTCTGGACGTGCTCAACCAGCAAGTTGATCCCCTCCAGCACCGGTTTCACATCAAGACCAGGTTCGATATCACGGCTAAACCCGGCATTCCGCGGCCCACCGGCCTGGACCAACTCACGGCGGTCATCAACCCGGACGGCCAATATGCAGTGTTCGAGTTCACCGGCGCGCTGCCGCGGGCGAAGCTCTTTGCGAACTGGCAGGTCAGCACCAACGACCAGGCGACGCTCAAGGAACTTGGCAGCGCGGAGTTTGACCCGGCGCGGACCGTGCTGGTGGCCGATCCGCTGTCCCCGCCGGCTTCCGGGAGCGCAACCAATCAGATTCCCGGCACCGTGGAGATAACCGGCTATGCGCCCAAGCATATTGTTTTGCAGGCCAAAGCCGACTGCCCCGCAGTGCTGCTGTTGAACGACCGGTTTCACCCCGACTGGAAGGTGTTCGTGGACGGCAAACCGGAGAAGCTGCTGCGCTGCAATTACGTGATGCGCGGCGTCTATTTGCAGGTGGGCTCCCACGCCGTTGAGTTTCGGTTCGCTCCGCCGATGACCCCGCTCTGCGTCAGCGCGGCGGCGGGGGTGCTGGCGGTGTTGCTGCTTGGCTATCTGGTTGTCGGCGGCCGGAAAGACACAGTGCCGGATTCAACCGACGCACGACCGCCTGCAAAGCAACCTCGACCAGCCAAGTAGCCTGCCGCCACGCATTTCGGCGGGCCGTCCGGGCGATCGCGTTAGCTCGCCGGTTGGGGCAGGAAGATCAAGTCTTCCTCCGCCCGGCTGGAGAAAGTATGGCGGTATCCCGGGGTGATGCTCCCCACCAGGCTTACGATGTCGGTTCTATCATTCGGGAAGTGATAGGCCGACACGGCCAGGATGGGCCGGAAGCGCCGGATCGTGTCCGCGGCTCCCCGCAGAATCTGTTTCTCGTACCCTTCGGCATCAACCTTGATGAAATCCAGTTTCTCCAGCTTGTGCCCCTGTGCGAACTCATCAATTGTCGTGATAGACACCTCCTCGGGCACAAGGTCTCCCTTCTCCGCCCCGTGCACCGTCATGCCGCTATCGCTGAGTGTGCTGCCGGAAAGGCAGGCTTCATGCACCATCATCTCGGCCTTCCGCACCCGGTCCCCCAGCCCCAGCGCGAACACCTCCACATTCTTGCAGTCTTTGGTGTTCTGCTTGAGCGCGGTGGAGGTCAGTTTCGCCGGCTCGAACGCATACACCCTCCCCTTCGGGGTCAGGTGGGAAGCCAGCAGCGTGAACAATCCCACATTCGCCCCGCCATCAATTACCACGCTGTCCGGCTTCAGGAGTTCCCTGGCGGAATACTGGTCTTGCAGCACGACCTGATCATAGAGCGCCAGGAAATCTTCCCATGACTTTCCGTTGCTCGCGGGCGGGGAAGCCAGCTTGCCAAAGATCTCGACCCCGTCGTATTCGCCGGCGACAGACTTCTCGATCCAGCCGGTCACGTATCCATTGCACACCGTATCCCTGATCCGGATCATGGCGGGATTCTTTGTCGTGGGCGACAGGAAGGCCGGCCGCAGGACGTCCGCGAAGGATATGACCTTGCGCCAGGCGAGTTTCAGCGCCAGCCGCCGCCACGCCAGCGCCTGCTTGACGCCACTGCCCCCGTAGAAGACGGGCGCGGGCAGTTTCTTCAACTGCTCGATTATCCGCAAACACTCACATTCCGACAGATGCTTCATATTCGGACCGCCGATATTGAGGGGAACTCGGTTTTAGATGCAACGCTAGACGCAGCCTGGACAATCCGGATGGCATTGTCCAATGGCGGCAAACCTAACAGGTCCGCCCGGTGCTTCAAGGCGTGAATGCGCACGACGGACAGGAGCGCCAACCAACCGCACTGATAACACTGTCCGGAGCTGGTCTGATTCGGACGCGCTCGGTTCCGGCCGTGGCCGTCAGCAACTTTACCACTCCACGGAATTGGTGAGGCGGCTCAGCGACGGCCGCTATCAACCTCCTTGCCCGGAGTCTGTCCGAGCGGGCACTTTCCAAAGGCGTTCCGGCCTGAATAGTAAAGATGCATGACGAGCACGGAGAAAGCGGGCGATGGGGTCCAACCTGTGACCGTGGAGGAGAAGTTGCTGGCGATTCGCGAAGGTGGCGGATTTGAAGTCCACACAGGCTGGAACTCGCATCACCTGGGCAACTGGCCGCACGCGGCGGACACCTATCTCAAGAAGGACGGTCGTTTACTCAACGCCGGCGGCGGGCGCTCCTGCTCGGCTGGGCCGGGTTTGCTACGGCCATGCCAGGCGGTAGAAGATTGACCCGGCTGCCGGGTTAGCCGGCACCGTCACCGGGCTGTTCGTCCCGCCCGGATAGTCGTACCACTTTGCGGTCAGCCCAACTCCCGGGTGGTTGGTCTGCGCTTGCAGGCGGAAGCCCGTCGCCGCCCAGCTCAGTTCCAGCATTCCGGATGCGGCGTCGAACCGTAACTCCAGCTTCGGCGCCGCAGGCGCGGGGGCAATGTAGTTCCCCGTTCCGATCCGGTAGTAGAGCGGGGCCAGGCTCGCCGCATTCGTGTCCGTGTAACTGGTGGCGCCGGCCTGGCCCGCCAGGTTAGTCGCCACCAACGCGAACGGCGGTTGCGCCGACAGGTTGGTGCTGCGCAACAGGTAATAGCCCACTCCGGCCACGCTTTCCCAAGTCACCGTCACGTCGGCCCCGGCAGGCGACGCGGACAACAGGCGCAACGCCGAGAGCGCGTTGGTGGGGTCGGTCTGGCACCGCCACTCCTGCCAGTTGTTGTGGCCGTCAGTGTCGCTGTCCGCGTAGTCGCAGGAACCGTCAGTGGGCAGGCCATGTTGCCCGAGCCAGGCGGTGAATTCGTTCATGCCGGGGCCTTGAAACTCATAGGCGCCGACGTCCACGCTGGTGCCGATGATGCGTGGCCGGCCGTCCAAATCGGTCAGGCCGGGTGCGTAGTCGTTACTGCCCGCGTTGATGCAGGGGGAGTTGGTTTGGAGACGCAGATTGCTCCATTCATTGGTGTTCACAAACCGGGGCTCATCGGTGAAATTGCCCGTGCCCATGGGCAGCGGCGTCGTGCACGAATAGTTGAAAGTGCAGTCGTAGTGGTTTGGGCTCTCGGGAGCCGAGTTGTAATGCACAATGCAGTTGTCCAGGATGCCTCGATACGCCCCGCCACCATATGTGGCCGAGTTGCCGCTCAAGGTGCAGTTGTTCAGGGTGCCATAAGACGCCCCGCCGCCATAGGCGGAGGCCGAGTTGCCGATCAAGGCGCAGTTGTTCAGGGTGCTATCAGTCGCCCCGCCGCCAGATTTGTAGGCCGAGTTGCCGATCAAGGTGCAGTTGCTCAGGATGCTGGAAAGCGTCCCGCCGCCAGATTCGTAGGCCGAGTTGCCAGTCAAGGTGCAGTTGTTCAGAGTCACCCAGGACGCTCCGCCACCATAGTCGGAGGCCAAGTTGCCGCTCAAGATGCAGTTGTTCAAGATACCTGAACTGGCCCCGCCGCCAGTGGCGGCCGAGTTGCCGCTCAAGGTGCAGTGGTTCAGGGTGCCACCAAACGTCCCGCCGCCACTCTGTGCCGAGTTGGTGCTCAGGGTGCAGGTGTTTAGGGTGCCATGACACGCCCCGCCTCCATAGTAATAGGCCGAGTTGCCGCTCAAGGTGCAGTTGCTGACCACAGCCGACCACTCACACCATGCTGCGCCTCCGCTTCGCTCGCTGTCATCGTCCCCAGCCGTCCGCGTGTGGCCGTTGGTCAAGGTAAACCCGCTCAGCACCGCGTTGCGCCCCACATACACGCACCGAATCGCCCCATCCCCATTCGTCGTCCCCGCCACCGCGCGCCCTTCGATCACTGTCAGCAGCGGGCCGTTGACGCTGCGGACTTCCACCCACTCCGGCACCACCACCCGGTTGGTCATCTGTCCGTGAACCGCCCGGCCCCCGTCTGCATAGACTCCGTCGGCCACCAGCACCAACCGCCCCATCTGCTTCCCGGCGTCTATCGCCGACTGAATGTTGGTCGCGGCACCGAGCCAGTTCGTATACGGATGCGCCGGCGCGGCGTTCGCACCATTCACGTAATACACCTCCCGCGCCCCCACCCGCACCCATACGCTCGCGCTCACCCCGCCGGGGCTACTGTCGTTGTAGCCGGTGCACCGAACCTGATACAGCCCGGGCAGCGCCCAGGCATGGCTGGCGTAGGGCCGGTTGCTCACCGCCACCCCATCCCCGAAATCCCATGCGCTGGCGGTCGCATGGCCGCTGATTTCCCCCGCAAACGCCACCGCCAAACCCGTGGTGACGTTGGTGCAGGCAGCGGTTATCTTCATGGTCAATCCTCCGGTGGCCTGGCCCCCCACAAACTGGTCGGCTCCCATGCAAGGCTGTTCCAGCCAACTCTCCCCGTCAATGTCCACCCCCTGAGTGTAGTCGCTGCTGCCAGCTCCAATGCAGGGAGACTGAGCCGAAAGATGAATTGCAGAGGCCAGCAGCGGCTCCGCATCCATATTGCCCTCACCCTCTGGCAGCGGTGTGGTGCAGGAATAGTTGAAAGTGCAGTCGTAATGGTCTGGGCTCTCGCGAGCCCAATTGTAATAGACAATGCAGTTGTTCAGGGTGCCGTAATACGCCCCGCCGCCAGAGTGGCAGGCCGAGTTGCCGCTCAGGGTGCAGTTGTTCAAGGTGCCATAAGCTGCCCCGCCGCCATCGGAGCGGGCCGAGTTGCCGCTCAAGGCGCAGTTGTTCAGGGTGGCATCATATGCTCCACCGCCGTAGTAGGACGAGTTGCCGCTCAAGGTGCAATTGTTCAAGGTGGCATTACTCGCCCCGCCGCCGTCTTCGGAAGCCGAATTGCCGCTCAAGGCGCAATTGTTTAGGGTGCCACCGGACGCCCCGCCGCCATAGTCGGCCGAGTTGCCATTCAAGTTGCAGTTTTTGAGGATGCCAGAATACGCCCCGCCGCCAGAGTAGTAGGCCGAGTTGCCGCTCAAGGTGCAGTTGGTGACCACCCCGGACGTCTCACACCATGCTCCGCCACCGCTCTGTTCCTGGTAATAGTCCCCATCGGCTCGCGTGTGGCCGTTGGTCAAGGTAAACCCGCTCAGCACCGCGTTGGGCCCCACATACACGCACCGAATCGCCCCATCCCCGTTCGTGGTCCCCGCCACCACGCGGCCTTCGATGATTGTCAGCAGCGGGCCGTTGACACTGCGCACCGTCACGGCTTTGTTGATGGCCACGCGATTGGTCATCGTGCCGAACACGGTCCGGCCGCCCGTGGCATAGACACCGTTGGTGACGAGAATTTCATCTCCCGCCACCGCCTGGTCTATGGCGTGCTGGATGTTGGTGGCGGCGCCGGACCAGCTCGTATAGGGCGGAGCCGGCGCGGGGTTCTTAAGATTCACATAGCGGGTCGTGGCCGACGCCGCGAGCGCCGCGCATACGAGGCTGCCCGCTGCCAGTAAGAAGGCGTTTCGTTTCATGGTCTCCGAGGGTTGAAAGGCTGTCTCCGCATGCCGGCATCCAAACCAGTGGCAGACTCACCGGGACCCCTTGTAACAAATGCTTGCGGCCACGGAAAGAGAGAAAGCCACGGCTCGGTAATCGCTCCAGCGCGTATGGGCCACAAAAAGGATTGCATTGGGGGTGAGGATTGTGGCTTTATCTGTGGAGTCGAAGCGGGAAGCCAGGAGAATTTGCTCCCGGAAGCGGCCCCCATGTGGCACATTGGCGCCGGTCATTGCCGTGAATCGCAGGCGAATGCATATTCTTTACTCGGGCCAGGTGCAGGGGGTCGGGTTTCGTTACACCGTTAAGTCGGTGGCGGCCGGGTACGATGTGACCGGCTCCGTGCGCAACCTGCCAAACGGCAGGGTGGAACTGGTCGCCGAAGGCGCCAAAGACGAATTGGAAACGTTTCGGCAGGCGATACGGGAGTCGGGCATGGATCATTTTATCCGACAGGAAGAGGTTTCGTGGCACGAAGCCGGGAACGAGTTTCGCGGGTTTGAAATAGTTAGATAGAAGTCAAATGAAGTTTGCAATCATAGCGGACATCCACGCCAACCTCGAGGCGTTCACGGTTGTATTGGAGGATATCAAGCAGCAGAAGTGCACGCATTACGCCTGCCTGGGCGATGTGGTCGGCTATAACGCCAACCCGCGGGAGTGCCTCGCGATCGTCCGCAAGATGAATATCCCGGTCGTGAAGGGCAACCACGACGAGTATTGCTCGACTGACGGGCCGCTGGATGGATTCAACCCGGCGGCGGCGGAGGCGGTGAACTGGACGCGCAAGCAATTGACGGCGGACGACCGGCAGTGGCTGCGGGACTTGAAGTATGTCCGCATGGTCACCAATTTCACGATTGTGCACGCCACGCTCGATGCCCCGCAGCGCTGGGGCTATGTCTTTGACAAGCTGGCCGCGGCGACCAGTTTCACCTACCAGAACACGAGCATTTGTTTCTTTGGCCACACGCATGTGCCGGTGGCGTTCATCCGCGACCACGTGGTGCGGGGCGGCACGTACTCCAAGTTCAAGGTGGAGGCCGGGAAGAAGTATTTTGTGAACGTCGGCGCCATCGGGCAGCCGCGAGATAATAATCCCAAGGCCGCTTACGTGGTCTATGACGCGGACGAGGGGACCATCGAGCTGCGGCGGTTGGAATATGACATCGCGAGCGCCCAGAGGAAGATCCTGGATGCGGGCCTGCCGCCGCGCCTGGCCGAGCGTCTGGCCTACGGCAAGTAGCGCTCCCGCCAGCGCCGTCCCGCGCGCCAAGGTGGAGGTGTCCCCGCCTCGCTCCGGGTTTTGCGCCAGGTGAAGATTCTGATTCTCAAGCCCAGCTCGCTCGGCGATGTGGTGCACGCCTTGCCGGTGCTGCGGTTGATCAAGCGGCATCTGCCCGGCAGCGAAGTCCACTGGTGGATTGATTCGAACCTGGCGCCGCTGTTGGAGGGAGACCCGGATTTGGCGAGCGTGGTGCGTTTTGAACGCCAGCGCTGGGCCTCGCCGCGGCACTGGGCCGAAATGTGGCGCAGTGTGCGCTGGCTGCGGCGGCAGTGTTTTGACTGGGTGATTGACTTGCAGAGTCTTTTGCGCTCGGGGGTGTTCGCCTGGCTGGCCAACGGGCGGCTGTCAATTGGCCTGGACGAGCCGCGCGAAGGCGCGCGCGGGTTTTATGATCACATTGTGCGGCGTCCCTCGGCCCTCACTCATGCGGCGGACTGGTACCTGCGCGTGCTGCCAATCCTGGGCGTGCCGGTGGACGGGGAGGTCGCATCGCTGCCGGAGCGCCCGGCGGTGGCCGAGTCGGTGCGGCGAAAGTGGCCGGCCGCCAGAGGCCGGTGGATCATCCTCCAGCCCGGGGCGCGCTGGCCAACCAAGCGCTGGCCGGTCGAGTCTTTCACCGAGTTGGTGCGGCTCCTGGCCCCGGCCAACCCGGAGTTTCAGTTTGCAGTGCTCGGCGGGGAGGACGGGCGGCCGCTGGGCGAGGCAATCGCGCAGGCTGCTCCGGCGCGCTGCCTGGATTTGACCGGGCGCCTTTCGCTGCCGGAAATGGTCGAGTGGATACGGCTTGCTGAGCTGATGGTCAGCAACGACACCGGGCCGTTGCATGTCGCTGCCGCGCTGGGCAAACCGGTGGTCGCGTTGTTCGGCCCCACTGAGCCGCGCCGCACCGGGCCCTACCGCCAGCTCGATCATGTGCTGCAGTTGAACCTCCCCTGCGTTCCCTGCTTCAAACAGCGCTGCCGCTATGTGAAGCCCTTCGAGTGCTTGCGCGCCATCCCGCCGGCCGCCGTCTTCGAGGCAGTGCAGAAGCGACTGGGACAAGCGTGAGAGCGCGGCCTGGCATCCATCCCAGGGACAGGCCCCTCGCCGCATAGTCAAATTAAATCGCTAGCGATTCTCTGCTGGCGGGCGTGACCGGTTTGGGCCTGATAGCCACCGGGAGACAAGGGAACGCCGTTTTTGGCTGATTTTTCGGAAGTGGCTGTTATTGTGGCACTTACGGTGGATTTGGTGCTCCGGGGGTATTTGCGGTGCCACTTTGAGCGTAAGTATTACAATGGCAGCATGTTACGCCCATAATCTCCTGGGATGTCAAGGTTGTATCCACGGTGTGGATACGGTGAGGATACGGCGTGGATACGGTGAGACTCCCTTGGTGGCCGGGGGCCGATTCCGGGTATAGTCAAACTAAATCGCCTGGTGTTTGGCCGGGCGGATGAGCGTGGCTCCGCTTGCCGACATCACCTTTGGCCGGACTGCGAGCTGTCCTCGGTGTGCACCGCTGGTGAAGGAGCCGGGAGCGCAGAGAGTACCTGGTTCCTGCTTCGGGTTGGTGGTTGCCGTGAGCCGAGAGCGGCTCGCGGTCCGGTGGCGGTGCCAGGAGGCACGGCAGAGCAGCTTTTGCGGCTTGCCTGCCGGTCGGCGCGCCTTAGAGTGGGCGAATGAGAGCATTGGGTTCATGGCTGAGTTTGTTGGCGGTCGGATTGACGACGGTGTCGGCGCAGGTCACGGTCGAGGTCACGCAGGAGCAGGACCAGTTCCTGCCCGGGGAGGCAATGCCGACCGCCGTGCGCATCACTAACCGTTCCGGCCAGGATTTGCGGCTGGGCGGCGAAGAGGATTGGCTGACTTTCTCGGTGCAGGGAGGGGAGGCTGAAATCGTCCGCAAGCTGGGCGAGGTGCCGGTGGTGGGGGAGTTTGTGCTGGGGTCGTCAAGAGTGGCCACCAAGCGCGTGGACCTGGCGCCTTACTTTTCCCTGACGCGTTCCGGGCGCTACACGGTCAGCGCGACCGTGCGGATCAAACAGTGGAACCGTTCCATCACCAGCGACCCGAGACGCTTCGGCGTTGTCGAAGGCGCCAAGCTGTGGGAGCAGGAGGTCGGGGTGCCCGCGGTCGAAGGCTCCGCTGACCCCGTGCCGGAGGTGCGCAAGTTCATCCTGCAACAGGCCAACTTCCTCAAGTCGCAGCTGCGGCTTTACGTGCGGCTGACCGATGCCGCGGGGGCCAGGACGTTCCGCGTGATTCCCATCGGGCCGATGGTCTCCTTCGGCCGCCCTGTTCCCCAGGTGGACAAGTTCAGCAATCTTCATCTCCTCTACCAGGACGGGGCGCACTCGTTCAACTACACGGTCATCAATCCGCAGGGTGAGGTCATCACGCGCCAGACTTACGATTACTTGGGCATGAGGCCCCGGCTTGAGCCCGACCGGGAGGGCAAGGTTCTGCTCGTTGGTGGAATCCGCCGCCCCGCGCCGAGCGATATTCCTCCGGCTGCCTCGGCAGCCCCGGTCGAGGATGCCCCCGCGGAATCGCCCTCACCGGGCAAGGCGGTTCCACCGGCTCCCTGACTGGTTCCGGAAGGTTATACCGTCACCACGCCGGCGGGTGAGCGCAGGACGAGGATTTTGTCCACAATCGCCTCGAGGGTCGGCAGAACGAAGTCGTGGTGGCCATCGCCCACCCAGGGCGATCGCAGCAGCAACGAGGTGCAGCCGGCCTGCCGGGCGGCTTCGGCATCCTGCCACTTGTCGCTGATGACGAAAGCGTGATCCATGTCGAGGTGATACTTGAAGCCCGCTTCGAGCAGCAGCCCCGGCTTGGGTTTGCGGCACGGGCAACGGTCAACCTCGTCATGCGGACACACCAGGATGTCGTCCAGCGGCAGGGCGCGGCGCAGCGCATCGTGCATCCGGTCCAGCTCGCGGCGCGATTGGTATCCGCGCGACAAGCCGGGCTGGTTGGTGGTGGCGATGAGGAGCAACCCGGCGTTCTTGAGTTTCCGCAGCAGCGGGGCGATTGCCTCGTTGACGCGGAACTCCTCCAGCGTCAGCGGGCTGACCTGCTGCTGCCGTTCCACTCGAACACAGTTTAATACTCCGTCGCGCTCAATAAAGATACCCTGCTTCATGCCCGCGTGAGAGCATAAAGCTCGCCCAATCCGGGCCCTCCACCGAGAAAAGTGATGCTCCCGCTATAACTGTCTCATTCGCAGCCTGACCGTCTCAAAACTGGGGACAGGCGGGCCCCAACCCTGCCTTGGCTCGAATGGCGATGCCAGTTATTCTCAGTATTGAGGGTGGCAGCGAATCAGTCCACCAGGTCCAGGCGCGAGGTCACCCGTTTTTGCATGTCCCGGAGGACCGGCAACGCCCGGGCGAAGGCATGTTGCTCCGTCTGGCCGGCCGACGGCTTCAGTTTGATGCGCACGGCCGCCACCGGATCACCATTCCGGTCTCTCAACGGGAGCACCACAGAGATGTAGTCCTTCTCTTTGCCGTAGTAGGGCGTGCCCTGGTCAATCACGTCCAGCTCGACCTTGCCGCCGGCCTGGCCGACCTCGGTCGCAACCTTGCTGGCCACGAGGAGGGTAGTTTTCGGTTCAAATCCTGTTACGTAGAGCTGCAGGCCGAGCAGCCGCGAGTACTTCTTCACCGTGTCGCGCACCAGCTTCTGCGCGGGCGGTTCATGCGGGGTGTACACCAGCCGGGTGTCGGCAAAGTAACTCACGGAGTCCGACTTAGTCCAGAATCCTATCTTGCCGCTCACGAATGGGTTGACCCGGTCGGTGGCCGTGATCTGTTCCTTGCCGTTGAGCATGCAGCGGATGGAGTTGCCCTTGCACTCGACTGTCAATTCATGCCACACGTTGTTGGGGACTGGCAATTCGGGTCCGACCACCGGTCCGCGCTCGCCGCGCATTACTTTGTAGAAGCGGAGGTTGTTGCCCAGCGAACTGGCGCGAACGACATAGTAGTTGCTCTCATTCTGGACCCGGAACGCGATGCCCGCCATCTGCTCGACTACACCTCGGACGGTTTTGAACCGCGTGGTCAGGGTGAAGTCCCCAACAGTTTCGCTCTCGTTGATCAGCAGCGGGAAATGCTCATCCGTCGGATCTTGAGCGAGTTGCGCCAGCACGGGCTTCCGGGCAATCACCTGCGCTCCGGGTGTGAGGGGCGGCAACAGCGGCGGCACCTCGTCCATGATCACCTGCCAGTTCCCTGGCTTTCCCAATCCGGTTACCGTGCTGCGGAACCCGGGCGGCATCTGGCCTTCGCGCACTTCGCCAAAATCGAACTTGCGTTCCGCCGCTATCGCCGGCAGCGCCAGCAGCGGCAGCGTCCAGAGGAGATGAATTCGCATTTCCCCGCAAGGCTAACAAGACTCCGCCGGGCGACAAGCAATTGTGCCGGTGGCGTTGATCTGCTCCGGATTGGAATATCTGCCGAGGCTAAGACCGGCCGGTCACACCTTCCAGGGCCCCCGTTTGGGGCGGTCCAGCCACCGGTTGGCTTCACGGTCGCCGATGAACCGTTCCTTGACGGGGTCCCAGCGCAAGCGCCGGTGATTCCAGTAGGCCAGGTTGCCCAGGTGGCAGACGGTGACTGAGCGGCAGCCAATCTCCACATCGCAGATCGGGCGCTTGCGGCTGCGCATGCAATCCAGGAAGTCTTTGGTGTGGCTGTAGCTGTTGTAGAGACGAATGGCGCCGGCGCCGAGCGGTTCCTCGGCGAGGGAAGCTGGCGTGGCCTCGAACTTGCCGCGGTTGACCAGGATTTTTCCCTCGGTGCCGATAAACAGCACGCCGCCGCTATTGCCGTGGATCATTTCGACGCCGTTAGCGTAGAGGTAGCGCACGCCCCGGTTTGCCTTGGGGTCCTCGGGAGGGATGATCTCCACGGGTCCGCTCGCGTCCATGCCAAGGCCCCACTGGGCGATGTCGAAGTGGTGCGCGCCCCAGTCGGTCATCATGCCGCCGGAGAATTCGCGGTAATTTCGCCAGTCCGGGAAGTGCGTGTGCACGCCGCGGGGACTCAGGATGGAATTGTAGGGGCGGAGCGCGGCGGGCCCAAGCCATAGGTCCCAGTTCAGGCCCGGCTCCATCGGTTCCTCCGGCAGGTCGCACGGAACCGACGGCGACCCGACGTCCACGATGATCTGTTTGACCTTGCCGATGCGGCCATTGCGCACCAATTCGCAGGCCTTGCGAAACTCGCCTGAGGATCGCTGCATCGAGCCGGTCTGGAAGACACGGCCGAATTTCCTGGCCGCCTTCACCATCTCGCGGGCCTCACGAATGGTCAGGGAGAGCGGTTTCTCGCAATAGACATCCTTGCCGGCTTCGCAGGCAGCGATGGCCATGCCGGCGTGCCAGTGGTCCGGCGCGGCAATCACGACCCCATCAATGTCCTTGCGCGCGAGCAGGTCGCGGAAGTCCTTGTAACCGGTGCAGCCCTGAAAGTCCTTGTTGCCCTTAATGCTGTAGAACTCGTCTACCATCCGGCGGTGGTGGTCGCGGCGGGTGGTGTCCACGTCGCAGACGGCCACAACTTGCGTGTCGGGCATGGCCAGGAAATTGTTCGTCAGGCCGCGCCCTTGGGTGCCCGTGCCAATGACACCCAGTGTAATGCAATCGTTGGGTCCTTTCCGGCCGGAGGCACGGCCAGCGGCCTGAAGCAGGAGCGGGGTGGTGAGGACAGCAGCGGAGGTTGTCTTAAGGAATTGGCGCCGAGTGAGTTTGTCATGCATAACAGCGGAATTGTTTGCTGCATTTGAGGACCCGGCAATAGAATTCTTCAACGGCTGGCCATGGAGGCTAGACGTCATCGCGTTACGGGAAAGGCGACCACTCCGCGCATCCAGGCGCGGCTGATGGTCAAACGACGTGGGCCCTCCGGATCGCTACTGCTTGGGCGGCGCTGAAGTCGGCGGACTTGCCGGGGCGGGGACGGGGAGATTCGTGTTCTCCGCCGGCGGGGCAATTGTAAGGGTGTTGGTGCCAGGGACGGCAGCCGGCTTGGGAGCCGCTGCCGGCGGCTGCGCGGGTGTCGGGGGGGTGACCGAAGTCGGGCTGGCTTTCATCAGCCCCTCCTGGAACGCGCTTGTGGTCCGGGTTTGATAAGCGCGTTGGAGCAGCGAGAGCACCAATGCCAGGATGAAGAAGGCCCCGGCGGCGTACTTGGTGATCTTGGTCAACACATTGCCTGAACCCGCGCCGAAGAGAGCATCCGTTGCGCCACCGCCGAAGGCCAGGCCGACGCCAGCGTCTTTCTTCGGGAGTTGAATCAGCACGAGCAATATCAGCACCACGCAGTCCAGCACCATCACAACCGTCAACAGGCCTATCAGAAAACCCATATTCTCTTTCTAAATTGAATTCTTAATTATATCCGCAAAGCTGCGCGCCTCCAATGAAGCGCCACCCACCAGGGCGCCATCCACGTCCGGCTGGCTCATCAGCTCGCGCGCGTTGGACGGCTTGACACTGCCACCATATTGAATGCGGACGCGGCGGGCAACTGTTTCGTCGAACATTTTGACCAGCAATCCCCGGACAAAAGCATGCGCCTGCTGTGCCTGCGCGGTCGTTGCGGTCTTGCCGGTGCCAATGGCCCAGACTGGCTCATAGGCAACGACGGTTTCTTCCATCTGTTCCCGGGTCAGCCCTGCCAGGCTCCCGCGAACCTGGGTCTCCAGGACTTTCTCCATCTGGCCGGCTTCCCGCTCGGCCAGGGTCTCGCCGATGCACACAATCGGCTTGAGCGATGCCGCGTGGACGGCGGCGGCTTTTCGGGCAATGAGGGCGTCCGATTCCTTCTGGTATTGTCGGCGTTCCGAGTGGCCGAGGATGACGTAACGCACCGAGAACTCCTTGAGCATCACGGCGGCGACTTCCCCGGTGTAAGCGCCAACGTTGTGCTCGCTCATGTTTTGTGCCCCGAGGCGGATACTGGAATCGAGGATGGCTTTCGACACCTCGCTCAACGCGGTGAATGGCGGGCACACGACGGTGTCCACCTCTTTGACGTTGGCCAACTCGATCTTGAGGCCGCGGACCAGGTCGAGCGCTTCGGCCACCGTCTTGTTCATCTTCCAGTTCCCGGCAATAATCAGCTTCCGTTCTTTATTCATAGATTGTCTTGAAAGGGTCTGCCCTTGTGCTGCTTTGCGCTTTAGTGACGATTCACTTGTCGCTCAGCGCGACGACACCGGGCAGGGCCTTGCCCTCGAGGAATTCGAGGCTGGCGCCACCACCGGTGCTCATGAAGGTGACTTTGTCGCCCAGCTTGGCTTTATTTAGCGCTTTTACGCTGTCACCGCCGCCGATGATGCTCTTGGCGCCGCCCTTTTGCGTCACGTCTGCCACGGCCCGGGCGACGGCAAACGTGCCTTCTGCGAAGCGTTTGTCCTCGAACAGGCCCATGGGTCCGTTCCAGAGGATGGTCTTGGCAGTGGCGACCTCGTCGGAGTAGGCTTTTGCCGTGGCCGGGCCTATGTCCAAACCGGCGGCGTCATCCGGACAACTAAGGTTCGTGTTGACGCGCAAGTTCTGGTAATCAATGATGGGCTTGCCCTTCTTGTCCAATTTATCGGTCTTCACCGGCACTGCAACGACATCATCCATCGGCAGCAGGAACTTAACGCCGCGCTGCTTCGCCTTGGCCAGGGCCGACTTGGCGACTTCCGCCTTGTCCGGCTCGACCAGCGATTTGCCCGTCTTGCAGCCTTGCGCCAATCGAAACGTGTAGGCCATCGCCCCGCCAATCAGCAGCGCGTCGGCCTTTTCCAACAACCGGTCAATGACCTCGATCTTGTCCGAGACTTTCGCTCCGCCGAGAATGACGACAAACGGGCGGGCGGGTTTCTCCAACTCCTCGCCCAGGAACTTGAGCTCGCGCTCCATCAGCAGGCCGGCGGCGCACTGGCCCCCGCGCTTGGCGACCAGGCGGGCGACGCCCTCCGTCGAGGCATGGGCGCGGTGCGCCGCGCCGAATGCGTCGTTCACATACACATCCGCCACCTTCGCCAGCTGCTCGCTGAAGTTCGGGTCGTTCGCTTCTTCCGCGTTGTAATAACGGACGTTCTCCAGCAACAGCACGTCGCCGGGCTTCATGATGCTCACTGTTTGTTCGACCTTCGGGCCGATGCAGTCATCCGCGAACGCCACATTGCAGCCGAGCAAATCCGCCAGGCGCGCTGCCACCGGGCGGAGGGACATTGAGGGCTCGCGCTTGCCTTTGGGCCGGCCGAGGTGGGCTGCGAGGATCAGTTTGCCGCCCTTCTGGATGAGCAGTCGGAGTGTCGGCAGGGTTGCCACGATGCGCGTCTCATCCGTGATTACCATCTGGCCGTCCTTTTCCTCCAGCGGCACGTTATAGTCCACGCGCACAAACACGCGTTTGCCGCGCACATCCAGGTCTGTCACAGTCAGCTTTGCCATAAATCTTCGTCTTCCGGATTTGGGGCGCAGAGCATACCCCAGCGGCGGGATGAGTCAAATCCAGATTGTAATCTACCGGGAAGATTCTGCGCTCGTGGGGTGGGCGAGGGGTTTCATCGTCAGCGGGTCGCGCAAAGGCAGCTCGGTCAGCCGGCCGCCGGCCAGATCGGTTAACTTCACCGGGTGATCCGGGTAACCGCGCATGATCTGGTCTTTCTGGCCCACAACGAGAATAACGAGCTTATCCAGCTTCAGGTACTTCTGCGCCACGCGCAGCACGTCGTCCTGGTTGACCGCTTCGATGCGCGAGCGATAGGTCTTCCAGTAGTCCGGCTGCCGGGCAAAGCGTCCGGTGAATTCGTCCTGCGCAAAGGTGTTGGCAGTCTGCGATTTGGTCGAGAAGATGCGGGGGAACCGCTCAACAAATCCGCGCTTCGAGACGTTCAGTTCGCTCTCGGTTACCGGCGCGGCGGCCATTTTCCGTATCTCGTCGAGCACCAGCGATGCGGCGTAGGCGACGGTGCGCGACTTGGACTGGAAGCCCGCCGCAAATGGCAGTGGATAGTAGACACCGCCCTGGAAGCTCGAGTGAGCGTCGTAGGCCAGGCCCTCGTCGGAGCGAACGCGGTTCATGATGCGGGCAGTGAAGCCACCCCCCCCGAGGATGTCGTTCATGACCCCTACCGCGAAGTAGTCCGGGTTGTCACGCAGGATGCCGGGAAGCATCATGGCTACGCGCCCCTGGTTGACGTCCTTCTCGACGAGGTATACCCCGCTGGTGGCGAACGTGGTGTTGGTGGGAATGGGGGGTGGTGTTTGGCCCTTGAATGGCCAATTGGCGAACATTGCCTCGAGCTTCCGCAGCAGTGCTTCGCGATCGAAATCGCCGCTCGCCGCCACAACAAGGTTGGCAGGATGAAACCACTGCTGGTGGAACTTTTCCAGGTCTGCGCGCGTAATCGAGTCCACGGAGGCAGCCGTCGGGTAACGATTCGCCCAGAAGTTCTCACCGAACGCCAGGAAAGACTGCTCGCGTCTTTCGATGGCAGCCGACTCGTCATTCCGCTGCTGCATTCCCTGAAGCATTTGCTGTTTGCGGAGGGCGATCTTGTCGTCCTGAAACCGGGGTGCGCTCAAGGCCTCGCGCAGGATGGCGAGGCCCTCATCCAGGTCTTTTGCGAGCAGGTTCAGGCTCACGCTGCCCACGTTTTCGCCTATGCCCGAACTGAGCTGCGCGGCCAAGAATGCCAGGCGCTCCTCCAGGGCTTCAGCGGTCATTGACTTCGTGCCGCCGCGGGCCAGGAGGTGGCCGGTCAGATCGGCCAAGCCCTCTTTGCCGGCGGGCTCCAGGTACGAGCCGGTGTGGGCGTAAACGACAATATTGACCAACGGCAACTCGCGGTCCGCCACCACATACGCAATCGGGCCGCTTTTTAGCGGGGCGCGAAAGGCTTCTGGCGTCGGCGGCTCATAGACCAGCGGCGGATAGGCGAGCTTTTCCGGCCGGTCGGGGATGGCGGACTGAGCGTGGACCGGAGAAGAGCTGAGGCAGGGAAAGAGAAGGGTCGCACCAATGAAGGCCTGCAAGACTCGAAATCCGAAATCCGAAGGCCGAAGGAAGGCCGAAATCCGAGACCCGGAGAGCCGGGAGGCCTGCCCAACGCGTGATCGTTTCGGATTTCGGGCTTCGGACTTCTTTCGGCCTTCGGGTTTCGGCCTTCGAATTTCCAGCATGGCTTCGGTCATGGTGTCTCCTGGGTAGCTGGCTTCGCGGCGGCCTCGCCCGGCTTGCGGGTGTAAATCGCCACGGCCCGGTTCTCCTTCGTGAAGTACTTGCTGGCTACACGCTGCACGTCAGCAGCCGTTACGGCCTGTATCTTAGGCCCGCCCTCGTTTATCTCCCGCCAATCTCCTTCACCGTCATTGCGAATCAGGTGCATGAGGATCGGGTAGTTGGACGATAGCCGGCGATACTCTGCGGCGGCGAAATTGTTCTTCACCTTCTGCAACTCCTCCGGCGGCACGGCCTCCGTCTTCAACTTCTCGATATGGCTGTAAATGCCCTGCTCGACTTCCTCCGGCTTACTCCCTTCTTTTGCCTCGCCGCCCGCATTAAAGTAACCTTCCCACTTCATAGATGCTTGCTGCGCCCACACTTCGGTGGCGATTGCGCTGCCCAGCACCAGTCCCTTGTAAAGCCGCCCGGTGCGTGTGGACAAAAGCTCACTGAGTATGGACAACGCATACGAGTCGCGATGCCGAAACGGCACTGTATGCCAGAGGATGTCCACCTGCGGGTTGGTTTCGGCTTCGGCATACATGCGCTTCTCGGCCAGCTGTTTTACTTCCAGTGTCACCACATCCGGTGGAGTGCGGGGGCCGCGCGGGATCCGCTCGAAGTATCTGCGGACCAGCGCCTCCGCGTTCGCCGGGGCGAAATCACCGACCAGTAGGAGCGTGATGTTCTGCGGGCAATAATAGGTTGAGTAGAATTCGTCCGCTTGCGCCTTGGAAATGGCCGGGATGTCGGAAGGCCAGCCTATAACCGGCCAGGCGTAGGGGGAGGAGTCCCAGAACATAGCGTTAAACGCTTCCTGGAACTTACCCAGCGGCGTGGACTCCGTGCGCATGCGCCGTTCTTCGAATACCACGTCCCGCTCGGCATAGAACTCGCGGAACACCGGGCGCAGCAGGCGTTCGGATTCCATCCATGCCCACAGCTCGAGCTTGTTGGCGGGCACGGTGATGAAATAAGCCGTCATGTCTTCCGACGTAAACGCGTTCATGCCCGACCCGCCCGCCCCGCTGTAAATGCGGTCGAACTCATTCTTGACCAGGATCTCGCGCTGTTCCGCGATGAGCTGGTTGAACTCCTTGTGCAGCTCGCGGTAGCGCGGGGTCTGGTTCTCGGGTTGGAGCAGATCGTCAATCTGGCCGAGGCGGTATTCAGCGCGCATCTTCCGTTCCTCCTGCCGCATTAGATCGCGAACGCGCTCCTGCGCCGCGATGATTTCCAGGTCCCGCTTGTAGTTCGTGGTGCCAATGGTCCTCGTCCCCTTGAACATCATGTGCTCGAAAAGGTGGGTGATGCCGGTTATTCCCAAGCGCTCGTTCGAGCTCCCGACATGTGCCACCCACCCACCCGCTACGGCTGGCTCATCGTGCCGTTCCACCAGCAAAAGCCGCATCCCGTTCGCGAGGTTCTTTTCCACGACCGGAACCTTCTGCGCCGGCAGCGGCAGCGTCCACTGGAGGAGAAAAAGCAGTATAATCCATCGCCGCTCGCGTCGGATACGCGTGATAGCCTGCCAGGCAAGTTCAAGGTGTTCCATGCTCGTTTGACCAAACTAAGCCGGACCCGTGCAACTGCCAAATAGAAATCGGCGCTGACTTTCTGCTGTCGTTATGGGGCCCGGCGCGTATAATCGAAGGGAGCTTTGCTGCATGAAGATGCTTGTATCAATGGCACGATTGTTGGTAGCGGTTTCTGCGGCCCTGTTAATGGATGGGACCGCGTTCGCCCAAATTCCCGCCGCCGGCTCGCCGGCCGGCATCAACGCGGCGTTCGTGAAGCTGTTCGGAGCGGTTACTACGTTCACGGCCAGGGCCGAAGCCCGGGTAATAGACCGGTCGCAGCAGGAGACGGTGCGGATGCCTATGGATTGGGCCGCCCTGGATGGCAAAGTCCGCCTGGAAATCAACCTTGAACAAATGACGAATAAGGACCTGCCTCCCGGCACGGTCGCCAGCTTGAAGCAGTCGGGCATGGCCCGCATCGTCAGCCTGTTCCGGCCTGATCAGAAAGCCACGTATGTCGTTTATCCCGGGGTTCAGTCTTACCAGAACGTACCGCTGGCCCCGGGCGAAGTGGAGGCAGCCCAGAAGGGATTGAAGCTGGAGAAAAGCGCGCTGGGTAAGGAGACCATTGAGGGGCACGCCTGTGTGAAGAACAAGGTTGTGGTCAAGGGCGAGAAAGGGGCAGTTCTTGAGGCAATCACCTGGAACGCGGCTGATCTGAAGGATTTCCCGATGCAAATCGAGATGAAGGAAAAGCAAACCACAGTCCGCCTGCGCTTCAGCCAGGTCCAGTTCGCCCGACCCGACGCCAAGCAATTCGATCTGCCGGCCAACTACGGCCTGATGAAGTGAGGATCATCAACCTCAACCCGGACACGGACATCGGGGCGTCGTCCTGGTTCGTTGATCTGGAAGGGCACCGACTGCTGCTGGACACCGGCACGCATCCCCGGCGCGAGGGTCACGCGGCGCTGCCGCGGTATGATCTGATCAAGCGGGAGGAATTGGATGCGATTGCCATTTCGCACTGCCATCACGATCATGTGGGGTCGCTGCCCGTGGCCGAGCGTTATTTCCCGCAGGCCCATATTCTCATGACCGAGCTCAGCTACTTCCTTGTGGAGCGCGTGCTTCACAACTCGGTCAACGTCATGAAGCGGCAGCGGGAGGAGTTGGGCCTTAAGGAATACCCGCTCTTCAGCCACGACGAGGTGGACGAGTTGGCCCCGCGCATCCAGGGCTTCAAGTACAACCGCGAGGTAGATTGGGCCGCGTTTCGGAAGACCCGCGCGGGGTTTGTCTCGCCGATCCTGGAATTCTATGACGCCGGCCACACGCTCGGCTCCGCCGGCATCATGGTCCGCGGCCGAAAAGAGACATTGTTCTACACCGGCGACGTCTGTTTTCACGACCAGACCATCTTGCGGGGCGCCCGGTTCGAGGATGTGAGAGCCGACGTGCTCATCATGGAAACGACGCGCGGCAACCGCGCGCCTCAGCCTGGTTTCTCGCGCGGCGCGGAAGTCGAGCGACTCAGCCAGGCCATCGAGCGCGTCCTCCGCCGAAGAGGCTCCATTCTCATTCCCGCCTTCGCCATGGGCCGCACGCAGGAAATCCTCGCGCTGTTGGCCCTGATGACGCGCGAAGGAAAACTCAGGCCGCAGCCGATCTACATCGGCGGGCTTGGCCGGGTTTTTACCGAAATCTACGACCTGGAAGCGCACCGCACGCACCGGCAATATCCCAATCTGCAGTTGCACGACGCGCTGAACCTGGTCGTGCTGGACCGGGAGCAGGTGGACAACATGAAGCTGGCCGGGGGCCGGATCTTTGTTGTCACCGCCGGTATGATGAGCGAGCACACCGCTTCGCACAATTTGGCGCTCCGGATGCTCGAAGACGAGAAGCACGCCATCTTCTTCGTCGGCTACGCCGACCCGGAAACGCCGGGCGGCCGCTTGAAGATTGCCAGGCTGGGCGAGGAATTTCTCCTCAGCCCCAGCGCGGGCAGGATGAAGCGGATGTGCGAAATGGAGGACTTCGACCTTACCGCCCATTCCAACCGCGAGGACTTGCTGGAATTTGTCAGCGAGGTTGAGCCGCGCCTGGTGCTGCTCAGCCACGGCGAAGACGACTCCCGCCAGTGGTTCGCCGACCAAATCCGCGCGCGCCACCCCAAGATAAAGATCATCCAGCCCCAACCAGGCGAGGTGGTGGAGGCGTAGCCGCCGCCCGGATGGACCTCTCAACCGCGTGCCGATTTTCTCGAATTCCAAATGCGGAGCTTGACAAGCTGTTTCCAAGTGCGTAAACGGCATAGTCAGTCTTGGCAAACAATGTCAGGTGCCGTGCGCATGAATAAGTTGTCCGTACCTTCCGTGATTCCAACCCCTCAATCCATGAAATCCAGTCACCCCCTCCACGCCTGTAATTGCAGTTGTTGTGCCGCCGCAAATCTGCCCGGCAACCTCGGCGCCTTGAACCGCCGTGATTTCCTCTTCCGCGTCGGCACGGCGGCCGCGGGCGGACTGGCGTTTTCCGCCTTGGACGTTTTGGGGGCCGATCCGGCGCTGGCTCTACCCGCGCGCGGACCGCTTCCGCAGCAGCCGCTCAAGGTGCAGCCGGTGTTGACTTACGCCTTGCCCCAAAGGCGAGAGCACACCAGTTGGCGTTCCTGGGGCGGCATCCAGAAGGAAGCGGATGTCGCTGCTGAGAAGGCGCGTATCACCGGTGAGCTTGCCAAACTCAAGGCCAAAGCGGACTTCCCGGTGGAGATTCTGCCGCTGGCGGCGGTGATCAATTCCAACGAGGCCGCCGCTGCCGCGCAAGGCGATTATGACGCCATGCTCGTCTATGCAGCCGGCGGCGGGCGCGACATCCTGCAGAGGCTCATCTCCCCGCAGAAGTTCAATCTGATGTTCCTTCGCCACGAGTCCGGTCCGGTGTACTTGTGGTATGAAATCGCGCATCCCCATTTTCTCCGCAAGGCCGTGGACGAGTTTGATCAGACCGGCTTGGATGTGGCCGACGTTGTGGTGGACAACTGCGACGAACTGCTCTGGCGCTGCCGGGCCTTGCACGGATTGAAGAATACGCTGGGCAAGCGCATCGTCGCTATCGGCGGTGCCGGCGGCTGGGGCGCCGGCGGCAGGAAGGCGCCGGAGATTGCCCGCAACCTCTGGAAGCTCGACATCGTGGACTGCAGCTACAAAGACCTCGAACCGCGCCTCAAAGCCGCCCGGCAAGACCCAGCGCTGGTCAGACGCTGCGATGCCGCCGCGAGCCGTTACCTGGCCCAAGCGCGCGTCTCGCTTCATACCGCCCGCCCTTTCGTCAATCGAGCTTTCGTGCTGACCGAGGTGATGAAAGACCTGATGGACGAAGCGCACACGGACGCCATCACCGTTCATCATTGCATGGGGACAATCATGGGGATCTCGGAAACGACGGCCTGTATGCCATTGAGCTTCTTAAATGACGAAGGCTACCTCGCCTTCTGCGAATCAGACTTCGTGGTCATTCCCTCCGGCATCCTGCTGCATTACATCTCCGGCAAGCCGGTCTTCCTCAACGACCCGACCTTCCCGCATGAAAATGTCGTCACGCTGGCCCACTGCACGGCCCCCCGCAAAATGGACGGTCGGCGGGCCGAGCGGGTCAAGATTCTCACCCATTTCGAGTCCGATTACGGCGCCGCGCCCAAAGTGGAGATGAAGCTGGGCCAGGTTTGCACCAACCTCGTGCCTGACTTCGATTGCAAGAAATGGGTCGGCTTCGCGGGCAAGATCGTCGGCAACCCGTTCCTCGATATCTGTCGCTCGCAGATCGAGGTGCAGGTGCTCGGTGACGGCCAGGCGCTCCTCCAGCACATGAAGGGATTCCACTGGATGATGTCCTACGGCAACTACATGCGGGAAACCGGCTACGCCCTCAAGAAGCTCAACGTGGACTTGCGCGACGTGAGCGCCGTTTAAGCAGGGCGCCGACAGATAGCCGTCTCGTTAGAAGACTCGCCGGTGCAGTTATCCCCGGAAGTAGAGGTAGGCGCCCAGGATGCACAGCAAGATGAAGGTGGAGGCCGCCACCTCCTGCCAACTCCAACTGGCCCGGGTGCGGGCGCGGTCTTCATCCGTCGCGGTGCCGAAAGTGAGGCTCCGGATCTGCGCGTATTGCGGAGCCGGGGTCGCGTAGCTCACGATGACCATTACCAGCGCGGAGAACAGTGTGATGATGATGCTGAAGTACTGGAAGTTGATGTTGTTGATGACCCACAGGAACGTTCCCTCGGCGTAGCCGTGCTCGAAACCCTTGAGCTTCATCGTCACGGGCGTGTCCACCAGCATGCGGAACAGGCCCAGAACAAACCCCGCGACCATGGCATAGAGACAGCCTTTGGCGTTTAGCCGCTTCCAGAACACACCGAAGAAGAAGACAACGAAGATGGGCGGCGCCAGGTAGCCTTGCACCTGCTGCAGGTAGTCATACAGGCTGTGCGCGCCCTGGACGACCGGAATCCACAGCATCGCGATGATGACCATCACCGTGGTGGCGATGCGGCCGGTGCGGACGATCTGGTGCTGGGTGGCTTTGGGTTTCCACTTCTCGTAGAGGTCAACTGTGAAGAGCGTGGAGCAGGCATTGAACACGCCGGCGAGCGAGCCCATCAGCGCGGAGAGGAGCCCGGCGACGACAATGCCGCGCAGGCCCGGAGGCAGCAGGTGTTTAACCATCAGGGGGAAGGCCTTCTGGGCGTCGAAGTTGGCGGCGAGTTCCGGCACATTGCCGCTCTTGACCAGCGCAAAGCAGATGAGGCCCGGGATAATGAAGAGATAGACGGGGAAGAGCTTGAGAAATGCGGCGAAGATGCAGCCGCGCCGGGCGGTCGCCTCGTTCGGGGCGCCCAATGCGCGCTGAACGATGTATTGGTCGGTGCACCAGTACCAAAGGCCGATGACCGGGGCGCAGATCGCCATGCCCAGCCAGGGGTAGTGCTGGTTGAAGTACCAAGCCTGTTTGACCAGCTGGCCGGAGGCGTCTTTCTCCATCACCGGCGCCCACGTGGCCGCGACGCCGGGGGGCGTCAGCGGTTTCCAGAGGTTGAACATGTCCGAGCCGCAGAGCTCGCGCAGCTCGCTCCAGCCGCCGAGCTTGACCAGCCCATAAATGGTCAGGAGGGCCGAGCCGCAGATGAGAACGACGACCTGAACGGCGTCGTTGTAAGCCACGGCGCGCATGCCGCCCAGCGCGGTGTAGAGGCCCGTCAGCCCGATGACCGCCACGGAGCCAATCCAAAAGCTGTTGATCTCAATGCCGCCGAGGTTCAGGTGGATTTCCGGCAGCAGCGTCGAGAAGACGACGCCGCCGGCGAAGATGCCCACCGCGATCTTCGACACGATGAACGTGATGAGCGAGACAATGGACAGGACGTAGCGCGAGCCAGTGCTGAAGCGGCGTTCGAGGAACTCCGGCATGGTGAAGACCAGTGAACGGGCGTAGAACGGCACGAACACCCACGCCAGCATCAGCAGGCACCAGGCGTGCAACTCGTAATGAGCCATCGCCACACCGTCTTTGGCGCCTGAACCGGCCAGGCCGACGATATGCTCCGAGCCGATGTTCGAAGCGAAAATAGAGGCGCCGATGACCCACCACCCCAGGTTGCGACCCGCGAGGAAGTAATCCGCCGCCGTATCCTTGGCGCGGCGGACCACCCACCAGGCGACGCACAAGAGGATGCCAAAGTAGAAAGCAATGGCCAGCCAGTCCAGGGCTGTCAGGGTGGGACCGCTGGCGCTCAGTGGGGTTGGATGCATGCGAGGGTGGTGATGGGGGTTAAGATCGAGGGGGGCAGAGGCAGAGAGTGCGGGCTCACCCCGAGACCTCGCGGAATTTCGAGGCACACAGCAGGTGGCGTGGCCAAGCGGTTAGGTTTGGCCATAGGTGGCATTGGCTCCGTGCTTGCGGAGGAAGTGTTTGGCGAGCAGGGCCGGCGGCATGGGTTTGGTCTTCGGGTTGATGCGCAGGGTCTCGGCCGCCAGCCGGGCAATGAACTCCAGCACCTCAGCGTTATGGACCGCCTCGACCGCGTTCCTGCCCCAGGCAAACGGGCCGTGCCTGGCCACCAGCACGGCGAGGTGCTGCAGCGGGTCGAGCTTCTTGAACCGCTCGACGATCACGTGGCCCGTGTTGGCCTCGTAATCGGATTGCAATTCAGCGGGCGTGAGCATGCGTGTGCAGGGCACGCTGCCGTAGCAGTAATCGGCCTGTGTCGTGCCGTAAGGCGGCAGGGCTCTCCCGGCCTGGGCCCAGGCGGTGGCGTAGAGGCTGTGCGTGTGCGCGATGCCACCGAGTCGCGGGAACGCGCGGTAGAGCACCAGGTGGGTTGCGGTGTCCGAGCTTGGTTTGAGCCGGCCCTCGAGGACTCCGCCGCTCCGGAGCGCGACTACCACCATGTGCCGGGGAGTCAGGTCGTCATAGGACACGCCCGACGGCTTGATGACCACCAGCCCGCGCCGGCGATCTATCCCGCTGACGTTGCCCCAGGTGTGAGTTACAAGGCCCGCTCTGACGAGATCCTGGTTTGCCCGGCAGACATCCTTCTTGAGTTGCTCCAGCATGCGCTAACCAGCGAAACCGCGGTGCAAGCCGTAATAGGCCTCGTTCCACCTGAGCTCCTGCCTGAACCGGCGCAACCGGGTGTCGGCGTCAATCACCACCAGCTCGATGCCCGCCATGCCGGCGAAGTCTTCGATCATTTCCGTGGTGACCGCCTGGCTGAAGCCGGTGTGGTGCGCGCCGCCGGCGTGAATCCATGCCGCGGCGGCAGTCGGGAGGTCGGGCTTGGGCATCCACACTGCGCGGGCAACGGGAAGTTTGGGCAGCGGCTTGTCCGGGGGAACCAGCTCCACTTCGTTCACCAGCAAGCGAAAGCGGTTGCCCAGGTCAATGATGGACGCGTTGAGCCCCGGTCCGGCGGGTGTGTCGAAGACCAGTCGCACCGGGTCGGCCTTGCCGCCGATGCCGAGCGGATGCACTTCGAGCGAGGGGCGGCCTTTGGCAATGCTCGGGCAGATTTCCAGCATGTGCGCGCCCAGTACCAGGCTGCGTTTCGGGTCAAGGTGGTAGGTGTAATCCTCCATGAAAGACGTGCCGCCTCTAAGGCCCGCGGCCATGACCTTCATGGCGCGCACCAGCGCGCAGGTCTTCCAGTCGCCTTCGGGGCCAAAACCGCAGCCGTCGGCCATCAGCCGCTGCACGGCCAGGCCGGGCAATTGGGCAAGCCCGTGCAGCGCTTCGAAGCAGTCTGTGAAGCCCTTGAAGTCGCCGGCGCCCAGGAACGCGCGCAGGCCCAGCTCGATGCGCGCCGCGTCGCGCAAGGATTGCCGCTGCGCCCCGTTCTTGCGGAGCCGGGGAGCCACTGTGTAGAGGCTCTCGTATTCGGCGATGAGGCGGTCCACCTCCCGGTCCGTTGCCGCGTTGACGCATTTGACGAGGTCGCCCACCTCGTAGCCGTTGACCGAGTAGCCGAACTGCACCTGGGCGGCGACCTTGTCGCCTTCGGTTACGGCGACCTCGCGCATGTTATTGCCAAAGCGGCAGAACTTCGCCCCCTGCCAGTCGTGCCATGCTGCCGCGGCGCGGCACCAGGCGCCGATGCGCCGCTGCACGGCCGCGTCCTGCCAGTAGCCGGCCACCACCTTCCGCTCCAGGCGCAGGCGGCTCATGATGAAGCCGTGCTCGCGGTCGCCGTGCGCCGCCTGGTTAAGGTTCATGAAGTCCATGTCAATGGACGACCAGGGAATCTCGCGGTTGTGCTGGGTATGCAGGTGCAGCAGGGGCTTGCGCAGCGCTTTGAGGCCGTTGATCCACATCTTCGACGGGGAGAAGGTGTGGCACCATGTCATCAGGCCGATGCAGTGGGGACTGGCATTGACGGCCTGGCATAAGGCGGTGGCTTCCGCCGGTGTCTTCACCACCGGCCGGACTACCACCCGGACGGGGATGGATGCCGCGGTGTCAAACACCCGGCCGATTTGCGCCGAGTTCGCCGCGACCTTCTTCAGCGCCTCGGCCCCGTACAGGTTCTGGCTGCCTGCGACGAACCAGACCTCGAATTGCTTCAGATCAATCGTGGCCACAGTGCCCGTGTTCGGGTGCTGCCCTACTTCTGCACCGAGAACTTATAGACAATGGTATGCTGGTAAGTTTGGTCGGGCGTGAGCACCACGGACGGGAAATTCGGCTGGTTGGGCGAGTCGGGGAAATGCTGCGGCTCCATGCAGAAGCCGTTCCGGAACTTGTAGGCCCAGCCGCCCTTGCCCACGTTCTTGCCGTCCAGGAAGTTGCCCGAGTAGAACTGCAGTCCCGGCTCGGTGGACCAGACTTCCATGACCCGGCCGCTGGTTGGCTCGGAGACCCGCGCCATGAGGGTGAGCTGGCCCGGCGTCTTGTTGATGACCCAGTTGTGGTCGTAGCCGCCGCCGAACTTGAGCTGCTCGTCAGCCTGGCCGATGCGCGCGCCGATGGTGGCAGGCGTGCGAAAATCGAAGGGAGTGCCGTCCACGGGCTTCAATTCGCCCGTCGGGATCAGGGTGCTGTCCACCGGTGTGAACTTGTCGGCCGGGATCATCACCACGTGGTTGAGGATGTCGCCTTTGCCGGCGAGGTTAAAATACGAGTGCTCGGTGAGGTTCACGACCGTGTCCTTGTCCGTATGGGCGGTGAACTCAAGTCTCAGCGTGTTATCGCTGGTCAGGGTATAAATCGCGGTGACGGTCAGGTTGCCGGGGTAGCCTTCCTCGCCATCCGGGCTCAGGTATCTAAGCTCCAGCGACGGCCCTGCGGGACTGGCCAGGATCCGGGGTTCCCAAACCACCTTGTCAAAGCCTTTGAGACCGCCGTGCAGGCTGTTGGGGCCGTTGTTGACCGCCAGACTGTATTCTTTTCCTTTCAGCGTGAATTTGCCTTTGGCAATCCGGTTTCCGTAGCGTCCGATCAGCGCGCCAAAATAAGGGCTGTCCTTGATGTAATCCTCGAGCTTGTCGTAGCCGAGAACGATGTCCCCGAGCTGGCCTGATCGGTCGGGCACCTTGAGGAAGATGAGCAAGCCGCCGTAGTTGCAAATGCCGGCCTCCATGCCGTTGTTGTTGCGCAGCGTAAAGAGGCTCACGGGGACGCCGTCCTTCGTCTGGCCGAAGGGCTGCTGGGAGATTTGGCCCTTGGAGGGGCCGTGCTTCGTGAGGTCAGCACAGCCGAGGAGCGCCGCCGCGCCCAGACTGGCCGTAAGGAGGGCAAACCATTGATAGTTGGTCTTCATAGTTTTATGTCTGTCGTAGTTCACTTCCGCGCCCGGGTGCGGATCTCAATCAACTGCTTCATCACGCGATACAGGTTCCCGGTTGCCTGTTTTGTTCCGAACGCATCGTGCACTTTCCGGTAGAGGGAATAAAGCTCTTTGTAAACAGCATGGGCGGCCGGGTGGGGCTGGAACACCCGCGATTTCAGGCCCGTCATCGCCTTTTGTGCCTCGGCGTAATTGGTGTGGCCGCCCGCCGCTTTGCCGGCCACCACCGCCCCGGCTATGGCGGCGCCCAGCGCGCAGGTCTGCGCCGAACGGCTGATCTTGAAAGGCCGGCCGGTCACATCCGCATAGATCTGCATCACCAGCGGGTTTTTCTCGGCAATGCCGCCGCAGTTGACGATCTGCCCGACCCGCTGCCCGTATTCCTCGAGCCGGTTGATGATGGTCAGCGCGCCGAACGCCGTTGCCTCGATAAGCGCGCGGTAAATCTCGGCCGGCGTGGTGTAGAGCGTCTGCCCGAGCAGCAGACCCGTCAGCCGCTGGTCCACCAGCACCGTGCGGTTGCCGTGGTTCCAATCCAACGCCAGCAAACCCGACTCGCCGGGCGCCAGCCTGGCCGCCGCCGCGCTGAGCGCCTCATGCGAACCGGCCTTCCTGCCGCACGGCTGGATATAGTTCACGAACCAGTTGTAAATGTCGCCTACGGCCGATTGGCCCGCCTCCAGACCGTAATATCCCGGCAGGATGCTGCCCGGGACAATGCCGCATAGTCCGGGGATGTCCGCGAGCTTACTGCCCAGCGGCACGACCAGCATATCGCACGAACTGGTGCCGATGATCTGCACCATGGCGCCTGGTGCAATCCCGGACCCGACGGCGCCCAAGTGGGCGTCCATCGCCCCGACGGCCACGGGCAGGCCCGCGGGCAAGCCGGTGCGTTCGGCCCACTCGGCCGTCAGCCCGCCCGCCTTGCAGTCAATGGTGCGGGCCTTCGACGGGAGCCGGGACCGCAACTGGCCCAGCTTCGGGTCCAGTTGCGACAGGAATTCAGCGTCCGGGTAACCGCCCCAGGCGTTGTTGTACATGCCCTTGTGGCCGGCGGCGCACACGCCGATGGTCAGTTGGTCGGGCGCCTCGGTGCCGGTGAGCATTGCGGGCACCCAATCGGCGCATTCCACCCAGAGATGCGCGGCGTCGAACACCTTGGGGCTCGTGCGCAGACAATGAAGAATCTTGCTGAAGAACCACTCGCTGGAGTAGGTGCCGCCATACTTGGCCAGATACTGCGGCCGCATCTTGCGCGCCAATGCGGTGATCTCTCCCGCCTCGGCCACCCCGGTGTGGTCCTTCCACAGCCAGGCCATCGCCGCGGGGTCTTTGGCAAAGCGGCGGTCGAAGGCCAGCGGCCGGCCGTTGCGGTCCACCGGAATCGGTGTGCTGCCCGTGGTATCCACTCCAATGCCGATAATCTGGTCCGGCGCGAATCCCCGCACCGAGCGCCTGGCGAGCGCGAGCGCCTTCTTGATGGTGATCTGCGCACCGGTGACGTAGTCCACGGGATTCTGCCGCGCCAGGTTCGGGTCGCGCGACAGGATGACTCCCTGCGAGCCGTGCTCGAAGTTCCAGACAGCGGACGCCACCTCGCGTCCGTTGGCGACGTTGACGATCAGGGTGCGGACCGAGTTGGTCCCGTAATCGAGGCCGATGCTGTACTGGGTAGCGCTCATGGCCCTTCTAAATAGCGGGCGCCGCTCTGCCGGGCAAGGGGAATAGGTTTGACCGCAGAGAACGCAAAGGGCATGGAGTGTTATTGGCCTCTTCATCTCTGCATTCTTTGGGTTCTCTGTGGTCAAATCGAAAGCGACACCGTCTGCTGTTCGTGGCTTGGCCGGCCTGCGGTTGTCATTTGCGCTGAACGCGGCTAGGCTTTGCACTTCTGAGCGCCCAACCACATCTCAGGCGTCTGGTGCGGTCAGGCCGCGCCTTTTGCGCGGTCACGCTTTTGTTTGGTGCCGCCGCCGCGGGGAATGCCCCGGCGGCGGATTGGGTGCGGGCGGGCCTGAACACGAATCAGCCGATGTGGGGTGTGCGCGGTGGATTGCTCTGGGCGATTCCGCCCGGGGGATTTCGGGGGTCGGGCGGTCCTCGCGGGCTGATTCGTGTGGGTTATCCCATTGCCACCAACGGCGGCTACGAGTTGGTTAACTTCATCGCGGTCGAGCCGATTGTGGAGGACCGGCGGGGCTTCAGTGAACTTGAGCCGAGCGCGCTGGATCGCACCCGCGGCAAACGGCTTTGGGCCGTGAGTTCCACCAACCTCGCTCCCGAGAGCGTGCAACCGGCCCTGGAGCCGGGCAGGGTCACCCGGCCCGCGCCCGGCATCGAGCAGCTCGAGGTTGCCGTGCGCGTCGAGCCGTTCGACAACGGCGCCCGCGTGCGCCTGGTCGTCACGCAGCGCAGTGACTCGCCCGATGAAGTCCAGCTCGCCGTTCACACTGAGCCCGACAGCGCGCCGCTGCGGTACTGCATCCTCACCGCCACCATGGGCAATCTGGCTCGCACCCGGCTCCTTTGGCTCAAGGACGAAGTCGTCAGCAGCCTGGAGCTTTACCCGGACCACAGAGGGCAGGGCTTCGCCCCGCATCGTATTTACTCGCTCGATCGGCTCGTGCGCACGCGCTCAGGTGATGCGCTGGTGGCCGTAACCACCGATGAGGATAACCCCGCCTCGGTCTATCCTTTTCCGGGCCGGCGGGCGTGGTATTACGGCGGCAGCAAGGTCACGCAGTATTGGAAGAAGCCGCGCGGCACTGCCCGCGACGATTTGCACGCGGCCGTCAACGCGCGTTACACCTACTGGCAGTCGCGACGCCCCATACCGGGCGGCGTGGCCTTCGAGAACTTCGAGTTGCGCGAGCGTTTCCACGAAGGCCAAGCCTTCGCCTTCGGCATAACGCGCAAGGCCCCGGGGCAACTTTGCGCCAGGCCGTAGGTTCGGCAACCGCTCCTGTGGCGGCTCGCGACCGCGCGTGGACTAGCCGGGCGAGCGCCCGGATGCAGCGATGCGGTGCACCCCCTCGATCAGGCGATCAAGCTCCTGCTCGGTTGTATAGCTCGCGCAGCCGGCGCGCATCAGCCCGTCGCGCGTGTGCCCCAGCCGCTGCACCACGGTAGTGGCGTAGAAATTGCCGTTGGAGGCGAATACTCCCTCCCGCGCCAGCGCCCGCGCGACCTCCGCGGAGGGGATCCCGGCGACGGCGAAGGAGACTGTCGGCGTGCGGGGCCGTCCCGGCGGGGGGCCGTAGCATTGCACGCCGGGGATCGCTGACAAGCCGCCCCAGAGCCGGGCGAGCAGCACGTCGCCGCGCGCGTGGAGGGCCGTCATGGCGCGCACGAGTCTTTCGCGCCGGGTCGCCCCCGGGGCGAGTGAAGCGATAAATTCCACCGCCGCGCCGCTGCCGACAATGCCCTCATGATTCTGCGTTCCCGTCTCCATGCGGTCAGGGATGGTATCCGGTGCCGGATCGAGCTTGGGCACATCGAGCGCCGCCATGACGTCGGCCCGGCCGTAGAGCACGCCGGCATGGGGGCCGTAAAACTTGTAGGGCGAGCAGACCAGGAAATCGCATTCCAACGCTTTCACATCAATGACCTGGTGTGCCGCGTAATGGACCGCATCAACGCAGCAGAGCGCGCCGTGCTTGTGGGCCAGTCGCGCCGCATCGCAAACCGGGGAGACGGTCCCGAGCGCGTTGGAGGCGGCTCCGATGGCCACCAGACGCGTCTTGTCCGTTACCGTCCGCTCGAACTCGTCCCAGATGAGTTCCCCCGTCGCCACGTGGAACGGGACGGAGCGGATGGTTACGCCGCGCTCCCTGGCCAGCGCGCGCCACGGGGCGACGTTGGCCTGGTGGTCGAGCTCGGTCACGACCACCTCATCGCCCGGTCCCCACTGGCGCCCCAGCGCCCGCGAGAGATGAAAGGTGATGGTGGTCATGTTATTGCCGAACGCGACCTCGCTCGGCGAGGCGTTGAAGAAGTCGGCCAGGGCCTGGCGGGCTGAGGCGATGGCGGCGTCGGTCTCGGCGCTGGTCGGATAGCTCCAGTGCGTGTTGGCATTGTGATGGAGCAGGTAGTCGGTCATCGCCTCAACCACCATCCGCGGCACCTGGGTGCCGCCGGGGCCGTCAAAGTAGGCGACGGGATTCCCGTTGTGACGCCGCGCGAGCGCGGGGAACTGGCCCCGGATCGCCTCAATGGACGCCAGTGCATGGCCCGAGTTTGCCGGTTGCGTAGGCTGGTTTTTCGGTGAATCGCAATGCATGTTTTTCCAGCAGTTGAAGCTCGAACAGTGGCTGTCCGCCCGGCCTTGACGCAAGGGAAATCACCTTCAGGAGCGGAGCGCGTTATGCGCGCTCCGATCCCGCCCCTCGGGCATGCCAATCTCCGCATGGTCAAATCAAATCGCTTCGAAATTGATGTTCATGTGGCACTTGGCGTGCTCCGGTGGGACGACCGGGGAAGCGGAGGGGCCGTCCTTTTCATGAAAACGGTGTAAGTCATTGTGCCGAAGGTACTTACGCTGGATTTAGAGGGTTTGGAGGGCCCGTTTGCATAAGTAGTTTGGCATCAATGGGTTACGCAGTTGAACCTACGGTGTGGATATGGTGTGGATACGGTGAGGATACGGCGGGAGTCCCTTGTGCGCCGGGGTCTGATTCAGGGCATGGTCAAACTAAATCGCCAGGTCTGAAGTCGCGCAATTGCTGGTTTCAAATGCCAGAGGGTTCTGCTGCGGGCATTGCACTTCCGATGGAGCTTTATTCCCAGGCCAGCACGTTGTTCCATCAATACCAGCGAAGGACCGGCTTTCTTGCTGTGGGTTGCCGGGAAGCAGGCGGTTTCGGCCGAGCGCCGCCAGCGGCGCGGCGGTGCCCGGGCTTAAGCGGGCAGGGCGTTCGGAGGGCTCCCATCGAGGTAGGCCCACTGGCGATAATATTCGTATTGCTTCTTGGAGGAGCAGCGTTGTTCCAGCGCGGCCATCTCTTCGCGGGTGAGCGGCTTGAAGCTGGAGGCGATCCGCGCGTTGGTCCGGAGCCACTCCATGGTGTCAATGCCTGAGACGACGGTGGCAACGGGCAAGCTGAGCGCGTAGCGCAGGCATTCCTCGGCGGTGACCAGGCCGTCCTTGATGGGTTTGGCATTGCCCCCGAGCGTCTTCATCGCGAGCGGGGCCAGGCCCTGCTTGCGGGCTTCGGGCAGAACGAGCCGCTGGAAGCCATTGTCGTCAGCGTCAAATACCGACAAGGGCATTTGCACGGAATCGAAGGGGTACTTGTGCGCCAGCACGCGCAGATGGACCTTTGGATTGGCGTGGCCAGTGAAGCCGCAGTAGCGGATCTTGCCTTGCTTCTTCGCCTGCTCGATGGCCCCCAGCACGCCGTCCGGGATGAATATGGAATCGGCCTCCGCGTCGGTCAGGATCTGGTGCACCTGCCATAGGTCCAGGTGGTCGGTCTTCAGCCGCCGCAGTGAGTCCTCCAGCATCGCGAGGGCCTTGTCCTTGGATTCCTGTCCCGGGTTATGGGTGCAGACCTTGGTCATCAGGAACACCTTGTCACGCTTCCCTTGCAGGGCTGTCCCCATCCATTCCTCGGCGCGCCCTTTGGAGTACTCCCAGGCATTGTCGAGGAAGGTGATCCCCATATCGAGCGCGGCATGGACGATGCGGGTGGCTTCCTGGACGCTACCCGCCCTGACCAGCGTGGCCCCGCCCAGAGCGAGCGACGACACCAGCTCCTCGTGGCGTCCGAACTTGCGCTTCGGCACAGGCCCGATGGCCGGAGCGGCAGCGGCGAGAGTCGCCGGGGCATTGCCGGCGAAGACCGCCCCCGCGCTGGCGGCGCTGACTGTCTTCAGAAATTTGCGACGGCGCTGTATTCCAAAAGAGTTCGACATAGCGGCCCAACTATAGCCTATGAACGCCGCATGGCAAAACCGGGTGGGAGGCCGCGCCGGCTTTCCTGGCCGCAGGCGCTGGAATCGCGCCGCCATTTGAGCGGGCACAGGAATGGCAATCCTCGCGCGGGTCCTCTGCGAGGCCTCCTGGGAAAAGTGGTCGGGGCGGTGAGATTCGAACTCACGACCTCTTGTACCCGAAACAAGCGCGCTAGCCAGGCTACGCTACGCCCCGACATTGAGTAAGAGAGCCTGCCCGCTTCGAATGCGCTTTGCAACCTCGAAAATGCAGAAAATGGGAAGGCGGGCGCACGACAGGTTTCTTCGGAGTTGGCGACCGGCCTCTCATTAACACCCCGCTTCAGCGGGGTGGGGTGGGGGATGGTCTCGGCCTTGGAACCGCTTCAGCGGTTTATCCACCGCCGTAAACCGCTGAAGCGGTTCGGGGACTCGTCCGCGTACGACACCCCGCTGAAGCGGGGTGTTAATGAGAGACCTGCTGCGGTGTATATATGAAGCGATATACGAGAGGCCCGGATCTACGGCATGAAACCGCCCAAAACAGAAGACTGTCTTGCGTCCTGGCAAGGCCCAGTAGATTCACAGCGAAGGTAACCATGGAGGTTTTCAGACAGTCGCAAGGGCAAAGGCTATTTTGTTGTTGTTGGCCGCCATGAAGTGGTAGAGGCCGCTGAGGGTGGCTTGGCGGCGATTGGGCTTGGATCCACCCGCGCAAGGTCCGGCAATTGATGCTCAACTCCCGCGCCGCACGCTGGATCGTCCCGCCGTGGCGGTGATAGTGCTCGACGGGCGAGCGTTTGAAGGCTTCATCGTAGCTGGACCGCGATACCTTCGCTCGGCCCTCAATGGTGTTTGGGCTGCTTTCGTTCATGTTCGGTTTACCGTGCGTCACCTTGCCCAACGGTGTCCGGCAAACCGATACAGATCCAGGGCGGGGGCAATTCGCCATCACCCCCACCCTCTCCCTTGTCGGAGAGAGTCAGCGGCACCGAGACCAGTCTCGGACCTTCACGGCCCGGGCGCTGCCACTCTGTCAAGCTGCTGCTTGAGTCGCTTGACCACCTGGTCGTCCGGCGCCTCGCCCCGGTCCTTGAGCGCCTGGCGGGCGAGGTGTTCAAATCGCTGCTTAACCTTCTCGCAGCGGGCGGCGTATTCCTCACGCGTGATTTTGCCGCCCTGGAGGAACTGCGCGGCACGCTGGATGTCGGTCTTGGCCTGCTCCAGAGGCGTTTTCAACTCCGCCGGCAATCGCTCCGTCCCGCTTTGTTCCCGGGCGCGAATCCGGTCTTCGGGTTTGAGGCTGGAGAGCGGCAGGCGCAGGATGTGGCCGTTGGGGCGCTGCAGGAGAACCTGCTCACTCTGAACGCCGACGAGTTTGGCGGCAATGACTTTCCCGGCAAGGTTGGTCCACGTTTCTCCCCTGGCAGCGAAACCGGCGGCCAGAGCCGCCCAGACCCCGATTGCCAGCAGCAGTCTCATTGCACCTTCAGCCGGACCAATCCGCGCGGATTGGTTTGTGTGTCTATGAACAGCCACGAGTAGTAGCCGTCGCCGCGCCAGAACTTCTGGGACACTTCGTTGGTGGGGTTAAGCAGCAAGTCCAGTTCTTGCCATTGGGCCAGCGCCTCCGAGCCGAGGAGCTGGTAGGTCTTGGCCGTCACGCTGTAGAAGCCGACGCCAAACCGGTTGAGGCCTGGCCAATGGACAATCGCTTCCACCGACAGTGCATCCACCTCCCAGGTTGGGTCCGTCCCGGCAACGTATTCGTCGCGGTTGCTAAGGCCGTCGCCGTCGAAGTCATCCCCGGCCAGGATTTCGCTGATGCTCGCGTAGCGGCCCCCGGAGGCGAAGAGGATCATCTGCTCCCAGGTATCGGGCAGGCCGTCGTTGTCGGTGTCCGTGTCGCGGAAGAAGTTGAGTCGCAGTCGGCCGCCCGCAGCTCCTAGAGGCGGTGAATTGGTTGGGTCCATTACGACATATTCCTGGCTGCCGACGAGGATGGCGAACGCCGGGTGATCCTCGCGCCGGGCGGCGAAGGTCGCGTAAAGGTCACAGTTACCGTTGTCCAGAGGAACCTCGACGCGGTAATTCAGGCCCGGGCCAATGCACTCGTCCACATTCGCCCGGCCGCATTCACGGCCATTCACCCGGACAATCACCTGGACCTGGTCGGCGCGGGTGTAAGGCCAGCCGTAGGCATTGCGGACTTCGCCGTAGTAGGTGTAGGCAGGCAGCGGGAAGTCCGCCAGCGCGGGAGGCGGAGAGAGCAACAGGCCGATTAACAGAACCAGAGTGAAATGCTGAAACGCTGAAATGCTGAAACGCTGAGATTTCAGCATTGCCGCATTTCCGCTTTTCAGGGTTTCACTGTTTCTCAGCAGGAGGTTGGTTTTCATGGCAGGAGCAGAGAGTTCAGCATTTCAGTGTTTCAGCGTTTCTCATTCGCGGTCAATTGCCGGCGTACGAGTAGGTCTGGAAGAAGAGCTTGATGTCGCTGACGCCGTTGGTGCCGGTGGCGCCGCCGATGAACCAATCCAGCGCGTGCGCGCGGTCGTTGTTCAACGTGCCGGCGGGAATGATCAGCGCCCAGCGCGTGTTCCAGACCGAGCGCCCGACGAGGCGGGAGTTGGCGACCATCTCGTTGACGTTAAATCCATGATCGTGGTAGGCGCGCATCGAGGGGAAGCGACGCGCCTGCGCCCACTCGTCGCTGAGCGTGTCATAGATCGGAATCCAGTCCGGGTTGTCCAGGTCGGCAGGCCCGATCGGGAACGGCAGCGGGATCGCCTGGTCGAGCACCTGCCACTGGCGCAACGTGTCGCCCAGGCCGGTGGGCGAGCGCATGATGTCCTGGCCCAGTGGCAGCAGGTAAACGCGCGGCTGATTGGCGAGATAGACACCCTGCGAGCCGTCCGTGACGCAATCGTAGTTGCCGAACCAGATGCCCACACTCCGGATCTTGGTGGCGAAGTGCGAGGAATCGTAGGCGTTGTCTCCGCCCGCCAGGTCGCGTCCAAAGAAGTTCTTCGCGAAGTCAATGGTTGAAGTGAATGGAATGACCAGGCCTGGCTCGCGCTCCTCGAGGCCGCTCTGCGACGCGAAGGGGAGGCAGGAGCGGCGAAATTCCTGGAGAGCGAAGAGGTCGTCCACCCTGCACTCTTCGAGCTTCTGGCGCCAGAGAGGGTCGCCTACCGGGCCCGGCAGGATCCGGAACAGCTCGGTGCGGAGCGAGAACCGGCCTGTTTCGGTTTCGGGGTTGTTGAAGCCCAACCGGCCGCGAAGCACGCCCCAGTTAGCGTTCATGCGGGCCAGGATGTCTGCCAGGCCGGGCTCGCCGATGCCGGTCACCCCAAGCACAGGCTGGCCGTTGACCACGCGTCCGAGGGTCCGGGCTCGGACAATCCGGTCCATGAACTGCGTGCCTGGTGCCTGCGTGGTATCGGACGGGAGCAGGCCGGTTTCGTAGTCGTAGGCTTTCGCTGCTAGATAGGTGTAGCGAGCAGCCAGTTCAAAGGCATCGCTATAGCGGCGAAGGGCGTCATTGCGGAAGACGCGGAAGGCCATGTCATTGTAGCGACTGGCGGCAATCCGAGCAGAGGCTGAGGTGCGGAAGCTTTCGCGCTCCTGCAGCAGGCGTTCACCTTCGGCCACGACAGATTGAAAGGCAGCCTGGGCGTCGGAGGCTTTCTGAAGAGCCACCAGTAAAGCGCTGGCACTTTCGCGCTGGTTTCGGGCCAAGTCCACAATAGCCATGCGCATTTCCTGATCCTGAATGTGGAATGTGTCCTGTGCGATCTGGGTTTCAAGCAGGAGCTGCATGGTTTCAGACATTGCGTCCATGAGGTCACCTCTGGCACCAGCCCCCACCCAGAGGGACGCCCCGGCAAGTCCAGTCATCAGGGATACGAATTCAGTTTTCGGTATTGTACTCAACCCGACAGTCGCCTCGCCCCCCCTGGAGATTGCTCGAGCAGCGGCTGAGAGCCAAGTGTATGCGATGCTGGAGCTGTTGAGCCACGTGACATTGTTCCTCTGGTCCCGCATGGTGTCATACCACCCATTGTATTGGACGTACCAATCGAACCTATCCTTCAGTTCTTGCAGTTTGTTCTCGTAGGTTGTTTTGGCGGTCCGGAGTTCCAGCAATGCAACCAGGCAATCTCGATAGGCTCTCTGAATTTCGCCCTCCGCCCTGCGATCGCCACTCCATTCTTCGGGTTTGATGAGGAGGCCGTTCGCTGCGAGATGAAATGTTATATTGGTGCTCTGCAAGGGAACGGAAGCAAACTTTCCTCCTTCGAGTAAATCTGATGCTTTCAGGCTATTGGTGCTTACAGTGTTAGTGCCGATGTCAGTGCGCTTGTCGAAACCTAGCGCCTCCAAATCCATGTACATGAAGTGGAACAGGTCGGGGCCATCATAGCCTTGGGCGTAGGTGCCGTTGGTGCCGATGTCGTTGGCGTAGGGGTAGCCGAAGATTTCGATCAGGCGATGTGTGTAGTCCATTTCCTGATCTGCGACAGATTCCTCAAATTGGAGAGCACTCTCTGATTGTTGCCGCAACAATCGCACCGTCTCCTGGACGGCATCAAAGGTCGTGTGAGCGTTTGCCAGGGTGCCTACCGCCCGCTCGTACACCTGTTCGAAATGCGTCTTGCCGGCATCAATGTCAGCCGCGCTGATGTCGAATGGCACCGCCCCCCGGGCCAGACCGAGCGGATTGAGGCCCTGGTCCACCTGGTCCAGTTCTCGTTGAAGGGCGGCATATTGAGTGACGATTTCCCGCAGCGACTTGACTGAAGAGCGGTCGATACTGGTGATGTTACCTTCGATCGCCACATCCACCTTTGACGTAGACAGCAGCGACTGGGCGGCGGCCCAGTTGTAGAAGGCGCCCATGCCCGTTCGGCCAATCCATTCAGTCACGCCCCAGGCGCGATCCGGATCGGTATCCAGCCGGCTGGTATAGGCGGAGTCGGCGCTGTCGGTGTAGGCTTTGCGGCTGGCGCGGCGGGCCACTTCCAGCCCGGTGCGGGCCAGCGCGGCGGAGGCTTCGGCGAAGCGCGTCTCGTCGTCATAGTCGGCGCTGATGGTCTGGTAGTCGAGCAGCAGCGAGGTGATGGAAGGGTCGCCCCAGTTGAAGTAGGGATTGCGCAGGAGGTAGTAATACCCTTTCAGAGCGCTCAGGTAATGGCCATAGGCGTCGCCGTGGCCTTGTGGGTAGAGGCCGGCGGCGGTGTCGGCGGTAATGGTCACATTGTCCGAGCTGTGGATGTTGTAGTTAACCGCATAGGCGACTTCGCCAGCGTCGAGGCCGCGGGTGAAGTTCCAGAGCAGCCGGTTGTAGTAAGGGTAATTGCCCACACCGGGCGCCAGCGTGGGCGTGCCCCGGCCGCGCAGCAGCGCGAGTTCCTCGTCGAGGAGGGTGGGGACCTGGTTGGCGAAGCAGAACAGCGAGGACGAGAAGGCGCCGTAGTCAATCGGCAGTACCGCGCCGTTATTGATGACGGTGGTGCTCCCGAAGCCAATGGTTGGATCGAGCGCGTCGGCGAAGGCGTCATTGCCAAGCATCATGTAGAGCGCATGCAGGCGGCTGGCGGCCAGCAACAGTTGCTGGTTGACGGCGGGGCTATTGATTCCCAGGTCCAGGCTGAGCCGCCGGGCACGGTTGAGCACGGTCTGGTAGAGCTCGATCAGCCCAACATCATTGACCGCTTCCATGTTCAACGCGACGTCGCCGACGTATGGTCTGCCGGCCTGCTGGACCATGCTGACGTGCGTTTCGGTCGGGTTGCTGTAAAGGTCGCGCAACCGCTGCTCGAACGGATTGATGGAGAACATCACGCGTTGCACCCACCCTTCGGCCAAAGCAAAGTCGGCGTAATCGCTCCAGTCCGGACCGACGACCGCCAAGGCCGGCGAATTGGTGGTTGCGCGATACCGCACTGTGAAGAAGCGGTTGACGAGATCCTGGAGCGTCGCGCCCATGCCGCCGATCCGCAGCCGGGTGAGCCCATCTTCCTGGGCGAAGGGCAGCGAGGGATCGCCTGAGGGGAGGCTGGGAACGGTGCCATCGGTGGGCGGGTCCACGGCCACCCACTGGAACTCGAACAGATCGGCGTCGCCGGCGAAGCTCTCGCTGAAGAGAATGTTCATCTGTTCGGAGAGCAGGTTGAGGGGGTCCTTCAACGGGATGAGGAAACCCGTGTAGAGTTCCGGCAGCACTTTGATGACTGACAGTGAGATCGGCGCGCCAGGGGAAAGGTTGGTCGAGTTGTTGAAGGCGAGCGTGACGTAGCCCGCCCCGCGGCCGACCGCCCCCAGCGCCAGGTGGTCAAAGGAGTCGTTAGGCGCGACCTCGACGACATCCGTTGGGAACAGGTCGATGGCCGCGCACCAGTCGTTCGTCTTGGCTTCAACCGTGCAAATCGCCTTGAGTTCGTCGCGCTGTCGGGCGCTGAGGCGGTTGACCTGCAGCCAGGACTGGCCCGTCGCCGGCTCCATCAGCCGCCCAATAAAGCGGAGCTTTTTGCGTGGGGGATCGTAGTAGAAGCGGTCGCTCAAGTCGGGCGGCAGGTTCTGGAAGTAGGTCATGCCCTGCCGCGACAAGGTGTTGCCGTCCGGGCCACTGGTGAACCCATAATCGCTGAGCGGTTCAAGGAACTCCACGTCTCGCGCGACGGTTGGATCGAACAGCCTCACCGAAACGGCGGCCGGATCCCCCGCAACAACCGCCGATTGCTGGAATGCAATATCGACGCTGGCCTGGTTCCAAATCTCAGGCAGATACTCCCCGGCGCGGGTCAGGGTCTGCCCCACCTTCATTTCCGGAACGTTGGTTGGCCAGGAAAGTGTCCATCGCACCGGTTGCGGTGTACCATTGGTCGGGTTGGTGGCGCCATCGGGAAGCCACGGGATTGGGTTGCCTGCTGCCGGCTGCGTTGAGGCCTCGGGAAACCAGAAGCCGAGCTGCATCGGATAGTAGTTGGCCATCACCACCGCCGTGTTGGTTTCGCCCGGCCCGGACCCGACTGCCCACCAGGTGAGGTTCCGGTCGCGCCAGGCCCATGGCGTCGTGGCCGTCGTGGGCTCGGCGTTCAGCATCAGGTCCAGCGGACGCGGGCCGCGCAACGGATCGCCGACCACCGCCGAGTATTCAAAAGCCGGATACTGGGCGTTGGTGCGGATGACATGGAACACCCGCATCAGGGGATGGCCGGTGTCCGGGTCGGTGTAATTGACCAGCACGAACGGCGGGGATGACTGTGGGATGTTCAGGTCGTCGCGCAATGCGTAGGCCACCCAACCGCCCTGATCCTGGCCCATGAGCGCATGTTCCTCGTTCGGGTTGTAGCCGGGCAAACTGATATTGTTCTGGGCGTAGATGGACGCTGTATCGCCGGATTGGAATGCCGGTGAACCTTTGCCAGAGGCGAGTACAATCTCCGGCGCGTTGTTCACAGCCCACACATTGCTATACGCACAAGCCCAGGCAGGGAAATAGACCGGCTCGGGCATATCCGTTTGCTGCACCCGCTGCGCCCACCAAACTTCCAACCGGCCGCCGTTTACGCCGAAGATGTACGTCTCCGCGTTGGGCTCTTCGACCGTAGGATAGCGGTAAAGGGCGGCGTTGTATGGCGCGCGGACAGGCGGATCATCGCGGCCAGGCGGATCATAGACGTAACCGTGGTCGGGGGAGAACGCGGCGCCCACCGGCGTCGCGCCGGGCTGAACAAATGTTGCGTTGGTGAAGGAAGCGTGCCGTCCGCCCCCGGCCAGGTCCAAAAGCATTGCATTGGTTCCGTCGCTCTCGACCGGGTAGTAGGCCAGCAGGTTTGTCAGCACGTCGCCGGCCAGCGAGTGAGACAGCGCCAGGGCGACCTCGGCGGGAGAGAGTGCCTTGCTCCAGAGCCGGATCTCATCCAGTTGGCCTTTGAGGAAAAAGTTGGTTTCGACAACTGTTCCCCAACCGATCCGCAGCGGGCTGGCGTTGTTCTGGAGAGCCACAGTCTCAAAGCCGGCAGAGCCACATGCCTGGCCGTTGGCAAAGAGCGTCGCGCCGTTGCTGCTGACTGATAGCGCGGCGTGACACCACTGGCCGTTTTCCAACGCCACACCCTTCAGCTCAAAGAGCGTCGCCACTGCTGGGTTGGTCGTCTGCATCCAGGCTGTCAACCATCCGCTGCCGTTAACCCCCAGCATGAACTCCCAGGCGTTGGTGCCCCAGCTCCGGCTCAACAGCGGCTTGAGCTTGCCGTTGTTGGCGTTCGAGACCGCGAACCAGCATTCGACCGTAAATTCCCCGGGCAGGCCAGGGAAGTTCGTCACAGTCGCCGTACCTGCGCCGCCGTTGAATCGCAGCGCTTCCAGGCTCAATGCCGGCTGCAACTGGGCGCCGACCGGCCAACGCAGCGGGTCCGCCCCGCTAAACTGGTTGGTGTGATAGACGGAGCGCACCGCCTGGAACCACACATTATCGTTGGCCGTGAACTGCAAGAGCGAATAACCTTCGCTCGTGCTGTTAAACACGCCTTGAGCCGATAAATGGGCATGGCCGGGCGGTTCCTGCGCGTCCATCAGCTTGGGCGATAACGTCATCGAGGTCAGCACGTCGGCTCCGAGGCTGTTGGTCGAGCCGCGGACATAGGGCTGGGCGTCGCCGGGCCAGGCCGCCGCATACCAATCCACTTCATACGGCCACAGCGTGCCCATCGGGTCCGCCTCCTCCCAATACACCTCGATCATCCACGGCGCGGAAGTCGAGGGCCGGATGGCATAGACCCAGCCGTTCTTCGGGCTGTGCGTGTACTGGCCCTGGTGCTGATAGACGTAGGCCGGCGCGTCCAGGCCCCGCGTCACGTGCGCAACCAGCCCCCGGTCGCCGTACGGGCTATCTTCGGGCAGCAGGCGCTTGGAAACCCCCGCCTTGAGAGTATTCACTTGCGGCCGGCGCACTTCCACCACCACCACTCCGCCGGGCACCTGGTCCCTCAGATCACCGGTCTTGAAGTACTGCATGACCACCATGCCCTGCAGTGGATTGCCATTCGGATCGGGGCCGGGCGCGGCATGGAGCTGGCCGGAGCTGTCAACCATCAGGCCGCGCACCAGGCCGCTGCTGTTGGTTTGGGGGGCGGTGATGCTGTTGTTCCAGTGGAACTTGACGTGGCGGCCCTGCAAATTGATTGTCGGCGCGCCGTAGGGCGGCTCGGTCCAATAGACGCGGAACGGCCGTCCGGAGGGTGTGCCGCTAACCAGATACGTGCGCGTGATGTTGGTGTTGCTGGCCCCATCGGTGAACACCCAGGTAATCGTCACTTGCCCGCCGCCAATCGCATAGACTTGCTGGACTGAAGGCTCGTAGATGGCGTTTGCGGGGGAGATATTGGTTTGGCCCATGGCGGCCCAATTGATGAACCAATTCGTGCCCAACACTTCCGTCGGCGCTGCGATTTGATCGCCCAGGAAATAGTCCGGCCGGTTGCCGGTGACTACATGCCCGAACGAGCTGTAGGGCAGGGCATGGGAGGCCTGGTAGCCCGTTGGCTCATTGGTGCTCGCCGCGTCATAGACGTTATAGGGATACCGCCTGACGCCGGTGTCATTCGTGCGCACCACGGTGTTTCCGCCCGCGTTGATCGGCACGCTGGTCAGGTTGGTGCTGGCCCAGAGGTTCGGCGTGTTGGTGTTGTAGACCGGTAGAGGTCGGGTTGGAAATTGCACCCGGTGCCCGCCTATATCGGCAGCGAGAAGGGCGCTAGGCCACGCCCCCATTGCGGCCAGCGCCCACGCCAGGCCCAACCGCTTCAGCTTTCTCAAGTTCGGTGGCATAAGATTTCGTGCGATTAAAGATTAAAGGGAGCAACAGGTCATATAACGACGTCTCGTGTTCGTCGCCCGCCTCAGCTAATACTTGATGATGTAGTTCACGTAGGCGTTCTTCGGGCGCGTATCGCCGGCGTAACCGGGGTTCGCGGCAGTCTGGGTAGACCAAATAGAGCCACCGCCATCGTCATTGATCTTGAGGGGATGATCGGAGCCGGTCGTGCCCTGAAAGGAACGGTAGTGCTGGTAGAGATTCTTCTCCAGAGAGTGATAGTGGGAAGCAAGACCGTCGGATTGCACTGACCCGACGTTGTTACCAGCATTCCCTCCATTGCGAGCTGGGCGACTGGCGGCCTCGGGATCCTTCCATACGGAATCGTTTTGGCTTCCGTTTACTCCGCGCAGAAACATGCCGCGCAAATCCGGAAGGTTGAACGAGGTGCTCCCATTGCCAATTCCCCAGGCAGTTCCCACCTGGGAAAAGAGACGACTGTAAGTCGAGCGGCTCACCCATGATCCATCGCACAGCAGCCAGCCCGAGGGGGGAGGGACGGCATGGCCGCCAAAAGCCACAATCGTTCCCGGTGGGACAAGTTGGTCCAGCAATGCCTGAGCAAGGTTGTTGATGTTGATGTTGGTCAACCCTCCGCCGTTGCCGTTAAAGGTGTCCGCTGTCACGTCGCCAAGCGTCGTGAGCGATCCCACACTGGCCTTCTCGACTACCGTCAGCTCATTGTTGACCATGAAGTTCTGCCGTGGCGTCAGGTCGTGTGCCAGCATGGCGTAGGGCGAGGCGACGAAACGCTGCCGGGGGCGGATGGGCGTGGAGCCGACGACGGTGAGTTCCAGGTAGCGCTCGTCGCTCCCCGCGCTCGTGAACACTCCATAGAGGCTGACGTCCGGCGAGTCTGAGAGGGGGGCGCCTTCGGAAGACAGCACGACGTTGAACGCGCCGTTGGTGTCGGGGGTGATCCGGAACATGCGGCCCCATTTGATGCGATTGGTCTCGGTGAGGGTCGGGGAGTCCCAGATTCGGAATTGGACATCCGTGGGCATCGCGATTGGAGCGCCCTGGCCGTCGAGCAGGATGCCCTGATAGTTCAGGCGATCCGGCACCGCCTGCGCCAGCAGGCAGGGAACGCCGAGCCAGAGGGCCAGGGCCAGTAGGATGATACGTTGCGCCACCTTTAGGGCGGTCCGGGAGGTCTGGTGTTGATTTAGTTTCATAGCATTATCATGTGTTGCTGAATTCGAATTGGTTGATCCGTAAAGCATGCAAGTCATTCCGTGGAGCCGACTCGGCTCACGCGTTTCAAGGTGAAGGCCCCGCGCAGCGTGATCGGTGTGCGGCGGAGGTTCAGGATTTCCTGTTCATAGGTGCCGGTGACGGTCTCATCGGGCCGCCACAACGTCGCCCCCAGGCTTGGGTCCGGTTCAGTGTTCCAGGTGAAGTGGACCCGATTGGTGATGGTAAAGCCCTCTTCGCCTTCGTTTAACGTGCTTCCGTTCGGGCGTAGATTATCGTGGTCGGGGTGATAGACGTGTTTGAACGGGTTGAGCGGGTCGTCGTAATCAACCACGTATTCGCCCTCCAGTTGGTTGAGGAAGCCGGCGCCGTTCAAGCCGACCGGCGCAATGCGGCCGAAGGCGGCGGAGCCGACGCGGGTCACCACCGTGGCGCCGGCGGGAACGTTGGCCGCGTCGGTGTAGATGCGGTTGACGACGTTGCTGTTGGCATCCGGCAGCGCCGCGATGACCGCGCTGGAGAGCAGCTTGTTGTTGTCGCCGGTGCCGGCATGCAGGATCAACCGCAGCGGGAAGGCGCCGCTCGTCGGCAGAGGCGCCGTTGTAAATGCGCGCGCGGTTTCAGAAGGTTTTGAAATGGTTTCAGATGGTCTAGCCCGCAGGACCGCCCGCAAGGACTGCCAATTAACCATCCTTTAAGGCCCCGTTCACCAGGTCGTCAGGGCCGAC
>Ga0209507_1000187_pt1 | contig 82836 bp, 53 predicted proteins | sample AD_UKC028_MetaG_FD_184414 | JGI IMG/M metagenome (GOLD analysis project Ga0209507, IMG submission 184414) | Active sludge microbial communities of municipal wastewater-treating anaerobic digesters from USA - AD_UKC028_MetaG (SPAdes) (version 2) | ecosystem: Engineered > Bioreactor > Anaerobic >...
TTTTCGTAGTACGTCCGCACATATTCGTAGCCTTCACGCACCCCGAAGGCATGGTAGAGCAAGCTTCGATTCATACCGCAAAACCTAGCGAAATCCTAACTCCAGACCAGAACTTTCCCGAAGAACCTTTAAATTCCCCGTAGTCGGCCACGTCGGCATAGAGCGCCCAGGTCAGTGCGGAAGTGGGGCCGGCGCAGAACTGGGCCAGCATGTTCAAAGCGATCATCAGCCCGAACTGTCCCTTCGGAACAAAGAAGAACGAGAGAAAACAAAGACCGGTGACCAGGCTCAGCCCGGCGGCATAGTATTTCTTGTCAATCCTTCTTGCGATGGGACCGAGGCACATCGTGCCCAGCACCAATCCCAGCGCCCCGGTCGTCAGAAATAAGGTGGTGCGATCCAGCCACCAAATCATCGGATCGCTGCCATAGCCTTGCACATACTTGAAATAAAAAATGGTGCTGCCCGAACGCAGCGCCGAGAATGCATTGGAGAAGATCGAGGTGATGAGCAGCACAACCCATGGCCAGTTCTTGAAGAGTTCCCCTAGTTCCTCGCGAACGTTGGTCTTCTGGTGGGCCGGAGGCGCCACCCGCTCCTTCGTCGTGGCGAACGTGATCAGGATCAGGACCACCGAGAGAACAGCAAAGATCGCCATGGTCAGTTGGAATCCCCGAATCTCGCTCTCCGCTCCGAGGGATTTGACCAGCGGACGGACCAGCAGCGAGATCAGAAAAGCCGCCCCGAATGCGCCAATGAACCGGCAGGTGGAGGCAACGGTGCGCGTGCGCGGCGAGGGACTGATGACGCCCAGCAGCGCCGAGTATGGGACGTTGACCACCGTGTAGCTCATCATCATCAGCGCGTAGGTGACGGCAGCGTAAATAATCTTGCCCGTGGGCCCGAAATCTGGCCCGGCAAACATCAGGTAGCCGCAAATGCCGTAAGGAATGGCCCCGAACAGAAGGTAGGGGCGGAACTTGCCCCAGCGCGTGCTGGTCCGGTCGGCAATGAGGCCCATGATCACGTCGTCCAACGCGCCAAAGGCCCGCACCAACGGAATCAACCAGAGCAGCACCGTCGCCGGAATGCCCCAGACATCCACATAGTAGTAGGTGAGAAAGATGTTGAAGGTCTGGAAAAAGAACCCGGACGCCGTGTCGCCCAGGGCGTAGCCGATGTACTCGCTCGCCTTGAGGCGGTCGCGGGCAACGCTAGCTGTTGACGGAAGCGCGGTCACGGGCCCGACGGTGGCAGAAACAACAGCCAGACACAAGCGCCGGGATTTCAGCAGGCAGGCCAACATACCCAAAGGTCTGAGGGGCCATCACAGCAACACTGCTGTTCGTTTCGGTCCGCGCTCCCAACGCCGCCAGCCTGGTGAACTCAGGGCTGAAAACGGAGCAAGCCTTGTCCTTGAAAGCGCCCTCAATATCGCGGTAAATGCGACAAAATGCTGAAGCTCGAAGGTTTCGAGTTCAAAGAAGTGGAACGCCCTGGACTGTTGCCGACGTCAGCGACTGAGCCTGCGGCTGGCGCGGCGGCGGATGCGTCCACCCAGGCGGCGGCGGAAACCGCCAGCCGGACCGTGGAAGATGGCGGGACGGGACCTTACAAGGCTTTGATGGCGACGGACAGCACGCTGGGGACCCACACGATTTTCCGGCCCAAGGATCTGAGCGCGTTTGGCGAGAAGAACAAACTGCCAATCATCGTCTGGGGCAACGGCGCTTGCGCGAATTCACCGTGGGAACACGTGAACTTCCTGTCCGAGGTGGCCTCGCACGGTTTTCTGGTGGTCGCGATCGGCCCCATGCCCGCGGAAGGCCAGCGGGGCGGCGCGGGTGGCCCAACGAAATCTTCGCTGATGACGGACGCCATCATCTGGGCGCTGGAGCAGAACCGCGACGAGAAGAGCCACTATCACCGCAAGCTGGACATCACGAAGATTGCGGCCAGCGGCATGTCCTGCGGCGGGTTGCAGGCCCTGGAGGTCGCCCCCGATCCGCGCGTGACGACGGCGATCATCTGCAACAGCGGCATTCTGGGCAATCCCGGCAGCGGCATTCGTGGGATGCCCAACTTGCCCAAGGATCACCTGGCCAAGCTGCGTACGCCAGTCCTCTACATCCTGGGCGGCGAGAAGGACATCGCCTACAAGAATGGCATGGATGATTTCCGCCGGATCAATCATGTGCCGGTGTTTGCCGCGAATCTGAATGTCGGGCATGGCGGCACCTATGCCCGGCCGCACGGCGGCGATTTTGCCAAAGTGGCGGCAGCCTGGTTTCAGTGGCAGTTGAAGGGTGACAAGGACGCCGCCCGGATATTCGAGGGCGAGGCTTGCGGCGCGTCGAAAACGGAAGGTTGGAAAGTGGAGAAGAAGAACATTCCCTGAAGGCGGTATTTGTGTTGACCCTGCTTCATGCGCCCACGTGATGGACTATTGAGACCCAGTTCCATTTCGTCACTGGACGTGAAGACGTGGACGGGCATCACTTGCCCGATGGGCGGCATTCTGAGTCACTTTGCTGCCGGAATTATAGGCAATGGTCGCCAGTTTGACCACGGACGAACGCCGTTCACTTCAATGGCAGGGCGAAAACCGTGGCGCTCAAGGCTGGCACCCGCAGCGGTGAGGTGGCGACAAGACCGTCGGTCCGCTGGATGTCCACCACGCGCGGTCTTCCTGGGGTGTTGTGGGCAGTTGGACTCGGGCCGGTGATGTGCCAGCGCGTGGCCGAACCAGCCAGCGTTACGCGGGATACCGAGGGCTTGAGCTCAATCTCGGACCCGGTAGGGTTCATCACTCCGATGGTGAGGGCCTTCCCGTCTCTCGTCAAAGCAGCCGCGACGTCGCACGGCTCGAAATCCTGCTCGATGCGCAAAGGGATTTCTCCGTAATGCGCGCGATACATCTGGAGGACCAGCCCGGTCGTTTCCATTTCCGCGGCGGTCTTCGTCGTCTTGATGGCGCCGATAACGTTGACCGTTTGCGCGTAGTGCGCCATGTGGATGAGGTCGCTCTGACGAAAATATTCGTGCAATCCGCCAGCGACGCCGAGGCCGTCCTGGAGTTCATAGACGCAGCCCAGTTCGCCAAAGGCATACTCGCGGTGCCAGTAGTTCCATTCGTCCATGGTAATGGGGACGATGCGCCCCTGGAGATTCGTCAGGCCGGCCTGGAGTTTGCGATGGCCGTCGGCTTTCTCGCGGATGGAGTCGCGCATCATCGCGACATGCGCCAGCAGGTTCGTGCGCTCGTCCTTGGTCCACGGCACGCGACCGCGATAGAAATGTTCCGAGAGGATCGACATGTGGTCAGCGCAATTCTCGAGCATGATTTGCGAGCAGCCCTTGCCGGACTTCGCCTGGTTCGGGTCGTTCTCCTTGTTGATGGTGGCCAAGTCGCCCACGCCGGTGAGCTTGAGAGTCGGATCAACCTTCCACATGTACTCGGCGACCTGGTTGTGCTTCAGCACGTAATGCTCCATCTGCATGAAGCCGAGTTGCCACGGCCCGAACATCTCGTTGCCCACGCACCAGAACTTCACGCCATACGGCTGGCCGTGCCCGTTCTTGGCACGCCACCCACCGCCGATGGTCTTGGCGGAGGCGTTGCAGTACTCGACCCATTGCGCGGCGGAATAGGCGTCGCCGAAACCGGTGTTGACCGCGATCATCGGCTCGGTGTTGATCTCGCGGCAGAGGGCAATGAACTCGTCCGTACCGAAATCGTTGTGTTCGACGCCGGTCCACGCGGGGTTCTTGCGGGGCGGGCGGCGGTCGCGCTCGCCGATGCCATCGCGCCAGTCGTAGCCGCTGGCAAAGTTGCCGCCCGGCCAGCGATACACCGAGCCGCTGAGCTGCTTGAGCAGGGCGAGCGTGTCGGGCCGCATCCCGCGGACATTGTCAGCCGCCATGAGCGAAGGGGGTCCAAGCAGTACGTCGCCTTTCAGGACGCGAATCTCCAATTGGCCGCGATCCGTGCCTGCCTTCGCAGTGAAGGCAAACGTCTTCTTGGAGTATTTGCTGCCGGTGAACTTGATTCGGGTGCCTGCGCGGCTGGCATCGCTTTCGCCCCAAGTCAGCGCGACTTCGATCTCCGCGCTACCGGTCAGCGGTTTGGCCCAGACGTAGCCCTCGTAGCCTTTGCCCGCGACCAAACCGAGGTCAAGTTGCCGGAGGCCCACGCCAGCGTTCACGCGCGGCGAATGAATCCCCACGAACGCGTCTTCCTTCACCATCGTGACTCCGCTGCCATTGCCGATGATCTGCCAGGGCGACGCGCCCACCACGGGAAACGCGCTGTTCGTGAGGTCTCGGTAGGGAGCGTAGGTGGCCGTGATGGGAAAGTAGAATTTCCGATCTTCCAACATCTCCGCCCAGATGCCGCCGTAGATGCAGCGACCGAGGTGCTCGACGAACTGGCCGTAGATGTAAGGGCTGATGGGCGCCCCGGTCTTGGCTGTGTCGAGCCGCAGTTCAATGGGGGCGGCGACGCCCGCCATCGGAGACGTCATCGCCAGGACAAAAATGATACCGAGGGATTTGAGTGTTTTCATGGTTCGCATCTTCACTTTGTCATGGGGAATATCGTGCGTTGCAGGTCTAGTTCTTGCGCCACAGGTTCGGCAGGAAGCGAGAGTAAAGCAGATGACGCCAGGTGGCCCAGTCGTGCCCCTGGCGCATCTGATGTCCCGAGTCACTGCCATAGCGTGCATAGCCGGCCGTGGGCGAACCGGCTCGTTCCCCGCGAAGCATCGGCACGAATCCGTGGATGCCCGACCCGCCCACTTGGATCGCCCGCCGACTCCACCTGGCCGGAAGCAGGACGCAAAGCAAGATTCATGACTTTCGCAATGCCCGTCACTTGAAATACAGCTGCAAGGTTTCGGCGAGATAGTGGCGGGCGTTCATCCAGGTATGCCCGCCTTCCGTGACGAAAGACTGGTGCGCGATCTTCTTTCCCTTCAGGTAGTCGTCGAACTCTACGGCCTGCTTATAGAGGAAGTCCGCCTTGCCCACACCGAGCCACAGCAGTTTCAACTTCTTGTTCGTGGCTTTCGGATCAGCAGCGGCGCTGGCAAAGTACTTGTCGAACACCTCGGGCGTCAGGTAGGCGCTGTAAGAACCAATCCATGCGAACTTGTCGAGGTTGTTGAAGCCGGTGAACAGTGACTGTCCACCGCCGCGTGAGAACCCGGCAATCGCGCGTTTCTCGCGGTCACTGATGACGCGATAGTGGGCCTCGACAAAGGGCATGATGTCACGAGTTAACTCGTCATTGAAAACCTTGTACATGTCGGCGGCCTGGATCGAGGTGGGCGGCGGCGTGCCCATCATCATGTTGCCATAGGGCAACACAACGACCATCGGCACCGCCTTTTTCTGAGCGATGAGATTGTCGAGGATGAAGTTGACGCGGCCGACCTTGAACCAGGTTTCCTCAGTGTCGGTCGTGCCGCTGACAAGGTAGAACACCGGACACTTCCCCTTGCCTTCACGATAACCCGGCGGCGTGTAAACGATGAGCGGTCGGACTCGACCGAGGGTCTTTGACTGGTAGACGCAGTAACGCATCTCGCCGTGCGGCACCTCTTGGACCGAATACAGCGAAGGCTGATCGCCGGGAACGTCCACGAGGCTGGCCTTGAAACGCTCGTTCGGGAACAAATGCTGGTTTCCGGGATCGGCGACCGACAGGCCGTCCACGACAAAGTTGTAGGGATACAGGTTGGGTTCGACTGGCCCCACGGTGACGCTCCATACGCCGTTCGTGTCGGCGGTGAGTGGCTGATTGCCCTTCAGAAATTGCGCGCTCAATTCCACCTTCTTTGCGTTTGGCGCGCGCAAATTGAAGGTCACCGTGCGGTTGGCATGCACGATTGGCGAATGTGTCTGCGGCGGACGCGGGCTTTGCGCCCTGGCGCTGGCGGCCAATCCGAGGCAGAGCGACGCGGCGAAAGCGCCGAGCGTTATGGAATTCTTTTCGGCAATCATGTTCGTTTGGGTCTATCTCGCGACCGCACCAAGATTGAGGGTGAATCCCTGGAGCGGCTTGTCATCCGCGTCAAGAAACCGCGCACAGAAATCGGTCGCCCCACCCCCATTGATCACGGCGCCGCGGACGATGTTCGCCCCCTTCTTGAGCGTAAGTCGCTTGGAGACGCCGTCGTCGATGACGGTCTGGCGGTCGCCGTAGATGCCAATGACCTCCTGGCCGTTGACCCACCAGACCGAGGCCGCGTTCGAGCCGATGGCGAGGCGCACGTCGCGCATCTCCTCCGGGCAACTGACGATGGTAACCGTCCAAAAGAGCACGAAGGAGGTCGGTCTGTTCAGGGCGTAGGCGAAGTGATAGAGGTTGACGTTGTATTCTTTCGTGTCCACGGCGTACCACGTGAGTTCCTCGGGCCCGACTGTCACCTTGTCGCCGTCGCGCGGAATAAAGCTGAACTGGTTCGTAAAGTATTCCTTCCTGACTGTCTCCTTGACGGCGTTGTCGGTCAACGTGGTGTTGGAACGGATCGGTTCGAGGATGAGCCAGCGCTGGATGAAACCGTCGGCAGTGGGGGCCTTCTCGGCGGAAGCAGGCCGCTCCAGAGAAGGCGCAGGAGGGCGAACCGCGCTTTCGGCAGCATGCGCCGTCAGCACCGTGGCCGTAATGAGGGCGATCGCCGCGGCGACGGTTCGGCGGACGCACCGTGGCATTGATGGTTCCGGATTGGTGAACATATCAAGGAGCTTTCAGGTGCCAGCGTTGCTTGTCGCTGTCCGGGTTGAACTTCGCGAGGGTGGCGAAACTGCTGCCGATGGCGGACAGAGCGAGAGGTTCCTTCGTCTTGGGCCCCACCTTGGTCAAGATGCGGTGGGTGCCATCGAGGAGTTGGTCGATGCGCCAGAGTTGCTCGGGCCCGCCGGTATAGCCGGGAAGCGTCACCAACTCGGCGTCCTCCGTCGCGGCCAGCACACGGCCGGTGCCAGCAATGGTGATCTTGAAATAGGGCGAACCGGGATAGCCGCCGGCATTCGTGACGGCGGCGATGGCCCACTTCTGCTGAGCTTGGTCGAGGTAGTTGGCGAGGCGCACATCCACTTTGCCCGCCGGCCAATGGGTCGAGACTTGGGCGACGTCCTGCGGCGGAATTGGGCCGCGGCCGGTGCCACCGAACATTCCCCCCCCAGGTGGTCCGCCGGGCGCGCCCAATCCTCCACCGGGGCCGTTGGGGCCAGCGCCACCTCCGGCGCCTGGCGGACCACCGCGGCGAGGACGAACGCCGCCTACCGGGATTCCCTGAACGGCGAGTTCGAGTGCAGTGCCGGTGCGGACCGATTCGATTTGATAGGTGCCATCTTTGAGATGATCTCCGGCGACAGGCCATCCATCACGCCAGAGCAGCGGACGAATATCGAGCACGCTTGCGCCACCGCGATCGAGGTCGGCTTCGTAATGGCAGGAAAACTTCTGCACACCTTCGCCGAGGTCGAGCAAGCCGAAGTGACCGGGGCCAATGCGGCGGCTGCTCGATCCGACGAACAGTGTGCCGCCCCCTTTGATCATATCCAGGCCAGTGTGATCCAGGAACGGACCGGTCACCTTCCGGGCACGGCCCATGCGAATATTGTAGCCTGACTCGGCGCCGCGACAGCAACTGCCGTGGGTGGCCAGCAGGTAATACCAGCCGTCACGATATATCATCGCGGAGGCTTCGCAGTTGATCGCAATGTTTACGGGTTGGCTGTGCGGATTCAAGCGCTGGCCCGTCTTGGGATCGAGTTCAACCAGGCGGATGAAGCCAAAATAGGAGCCATAGACCAGCCACAGCCTGCCGTCTGCCGGATCCAGCAACACGCCCGGATCAATTGCGTTGCAGTCTTCGACGCCATCGGAAGTCGCGACCACGCCAGCCTCCTCCCATTTGTAGTCGGGCGAGTTTGTATCGAGGCTCTTGCTCCAGATCAAATTGATGTCAGCTCTGGGTTGGGCCCCGATGTTCCGTGCGACATACAGGCAGTAGCGGTTGCCGAGGTGAATGATGTCCGGCGCCATCCCTCTGCGCGACGGTGCGGCTCCGCGCGTCCAAGTCCAGCCATCCTCGGAAATGAGCGTTGTGCCACCAGTACCGTAGGTGTAGAACTTGCCATCGCACCTGACGATGGTGGAGGGGTCGTGGATTTGCACCGGGCCGTCCAATGCCAAAGCTGACGAGGCCAGTGAGAGAATGGCTGCGGCCGTGAATAGGAGTTTCATAGGATCAGCATGTGAGTTGATCACCACATTCACCGGAAGCGGGGGCGGAGGAGGAGGATCTCATGGTCCTGTTCGCCCCTGAGATACTGCAGCCTTGCCGCACATGTGGACTATTCCATGTCTTTTTATAGGAGCCTTTCTTTGTGCTTGGTTCGATTGTCATGTCAGGCTCGCCAGGCTATTGGCCGTTCCAACGGAAAGCCTTGCCCTCCGCCACGATGATGTCTTTCGTCACCCCGCCGTATCGCAGTTGGGCGGAGCCGCCCTGCAGCGCGCGCACAGTGGCCTCGACAAGTTTTCCGTCTTTCCACGCTGCGTCGACCTCGAACCCGCCGCGCGCCCGCAGCCCTTTGACGCTGCCGGTCGGCCAGGCCTTGGGCAGCGCGGGGAGGATTTCAATTTCCGGTTTCATCGTCGGGTTTTGCGCCGTGGCAACGGACCCGAGCCGGCTTTGCATCAACATCTCCGCAATGCCTGCGGCGCCGCCGAAGTTGCCGTCAATCTGGAAGGGTGGATGCGCGTCAAACATGTTCGGGTATGTCAGGCCGGGGCTGAGCAGGTGCCGCAAGATCTGGAAGGCGTGGTCGCCATCGCCGAGGTGTGTCCAGAGGCAGAGGCGCCAGGCGGTGGCCCAGCCGGTGGCCTTGTCGCCTCGCAATTCCAGCGACTTCTTGACCGCCGCTGCCAGTTCCGGCGTGTCCCGGCGATGGATGTCGCGGCCCGGGTACAGGCCGTACAGGTGCGACACGTGGCGGTGCTGCCTTTCTCCCGCCTTCATGTCCCAATCCTCCAGCCACTCCTGCAACTGCCCCACGCTGCCGATCTGGTTGGGCGCGAGGCGGGCGCGCGCGGCGGCGAGTTGTCTGCGGAAGCCGGCATCAACCCCCAACAGTTCCGCCGCCTTGATGGTGTTGGCGAAAAGGTCGCGCAGAATTTGCTGGTCCATCGCCGGCCCGGCGCAAACCGCCGCCCCAAACGGATGCCCGTTCTCCGGCGAGATGGAGGGATTGGTCACCAGCCACCTGTGTTTCGGATCTTCCTGCAGGGTGTCGAGGAAGAACTCCGACGCGCCTTTGAGCACCGGGTAAATGCGTTTAAGCAACTCCGTGTCGGCGCTGAACTCGTAGCGGTCCCAGAGGTGCAGGCACAGCCAGGCACCGCCGCTGGGCCACATGCCCCAATTGGGGCCGTCAATTGGCGCGGAGGCGCGCCAGATGTCCGTGTTGTGGTGCACCACCCAGCCGCGCGCACCGTACATCTTCTGCGCGGTGCGGGCGCCGGTGACCGTGAGGTCCTCGGCCATCGCGATCAACGGGGCGACGCACTCGCCGAGGTTGCCGGACTCGGCGGGCCAGTAGTTCATCTCGGTGTTGATGTTGATCGTGTATTTGCTTTGCCAAGGCGGATTCATGCTGTCATTCCAAAGGCCCTGCAGGGTGGCCGGCTGCCCGCCGGGGCGCGAGCAACTGATGAGCAGGTAGCGCCCAAATTGATAGTAAAGCGCCGCGAGCTGCGGGTCGTTGCCGTCGGCGAAGCGCCGGATGCGTTCGTCGGTCGGCAGTTGCATCGCCTCGCTTCGGCCGAGGTCCAGCGTGACGCGGCCGAACAGCGCCCGGTGCTTCTCCACGTGATCCGAGCGCAATCTGGCAAAGGACTTCTTGGCAGCGGCCGCAAGCTGTTGCGCAACGATGCTCTCAGGATCGCCGCTCACGTCATCGAACCGTTGATAGCTTGTGGCGGCAGCAATCAGTAGAATCACATCGTTGGCGTTCGTCACCGAAATTCTTCCGTCCTCGACGGCCGCCTTCCCGCCGTTCGGGATGATTTGGACACGGGCTTGGTATTTGAGTTGGCCTCTGATGCCGCCGGCACTGCCGCCCGTGCCGCGCATGACCAGCGTGTCATGGCCCTCCGTCTCCACCGAGGCAGCCATCCGTGTCCTCATGCCAGCGGAGAAAGACAGCCTGCCCGGCTTGTCGGCTGTGAGGCGCAGGACGATCACGTTGTCTGGCGCGCTCGCAAAAACCTCCCGTGTATAGCGCACGCCCTCGCTGGTGTGGCGGACGCTGGCGGTCGCGGTTTCCAGATCCAGTTCCCGGCGGTAATTCTCGGAGTTTGTCGCGCCCGGAAACGCCAGCAACAGGTCGCCCACGGTCTGGTAGGGCATCTGGCCGAGCGGCTGGGCCATGACCTTGGCGCTGATAAGCTGGGCGGCCTCCCGGTATTTGGCCTCGTTGATCAACTTCCGGACCTCGGGCAGCGCCTCCTTGGCCTCGGGGTTCACCGGGTCGTAAGGTCCGCCGGCCCAGAGGGTGCCTTCGTTGAGCTGGAGCCGCTCCTGGCTCGTGCCACCGAACACCATCGCGCTCAAACGGCCGTTGCCGACCGGCAGCGCTTCAGTCCATCTGGATGCCGGTTTGTCATACCAGAGCAGGTTCGAAGGATCGGCGGCAGGCGCCGCCGGGATCGCGGCTGCGGCCAGAACCACCGCCAGCGCGGGCGTGATCCATTGGATTGCGGGGAGAAGGCGTTTCATTGCGACAGTGATCATTAGTCGGGTTTGCCTTTGATGTAAAGCTCGCGGACTTCGGCGTCATTGAACGCGCGGCCGAACAGTTCAAATTCATCCAGCACCTGCTTTTCGCTCCACCGGCCCTCGGTCCGCTGGAAGCCGACAATTGAGGCATCCTGCACCAAGCGGTTTCGGAGTGGGCCTCGACCTTGCCCTTGAACACGTGGACTTCGGTCCGGCTGCGGGTGGCGTGTAGTCCCCTCCTGCGACAGCAGGCGTGTGCGAAGAAATGCCGGAGGCCATGTAATCGCCTGCAGGCCGCGCGACAACGTTGAAGTGCAATTCCGCCGGCGCTGTAGTGCGCCTTTCTGGTCAGGCCCGTCCGGCTTCAGTCCGCTCACGCGGACGAATTGCGCCGGCACGGGATTGGCCAACTCGCACACGTAAGGGTCTGTGCAAAAATTACTTCCGATTTTGGCGGGACCATTGCAGGATTGTCGCCGCAGCCAGCCTGCGATAGGATGCTGCCCTCGTGACGGCAAGCCACCAGCCAGCCGGCGGATCCGAGGCAGATCCTGCGATTCGGCCCTCGCTGCCTGGGGCGTGCATCGGCAAACGGGACTCCATGTGGAATCGGTCGGATACTCGACGGCAAGCTCACGCTGACGCGTTACGGACCGGTGGAGCCGTCCCGATCCAAGTGAAGTCCGACAAGCGGCGCTTCGTGAACGTCCACGTCCAATCCTGCAGGATGAAATTTCAGGCTGCTTTGCATGGGGTGCTGTTGGTTCTCTTGACCTCGCTGGCGGTTCTTGCGGAGTCGTTCCCGGTGTCCATCCGCGTCGACGCGGCGAAGTCGCAAGGAGACCTGCAGCCCATCTGGCGCTACTTTGGCGCCGATGAGCCGAACTACGCCTACATGAAGCACGGGCGGAGACTGATGAGTGAGTTGGGGGCCTTGGCGCCGGATCGGGTCTTCTTCCGTGCCCACAACCTGCTGACCTCAGGCGATGGCTCGCCCGCCCTCAAGTGGGGTTCCACCGGAGCCTACCGCGAAGACGCCACCGGGACTCCCATCTATGACTGGACAATTCTGGACCGAATCTTCGATGCCTATCGCGAGCACGGCGTTCGGCCCTACGTCCAGATCGGCTTCATGCCCAAGGACCTCTCGGTGAGACCGAATCCCTATCAGCACTCCTGGACGCCGGAGGCGGCCTACGGCCAGATCTACACCGGCTGGGCCTATCCACCCAAGGACTATGCCAGGTGGGCCGAGCTGGTTTTCCAGTGGGCCCGGCACTGCCGGGAGCGCTACGGCCGCAGCGAGGTGGAATCGTGGTACTGGGAAGTCTGGAACGAACCGAATATCGGTTACTGGCGCGGCACACGGGCCGAGTTCCATCAACTCCACGATTACGCCATCGACGCAGTGCGCCGCGCCCTGCCGACGGCCCGGGTGGGCGGGCCCGATGTGGCCGGCAGCGGCGGGAAGTTCATGCGCGATTTCCTCGATCACTGTCTGCGCGCAACCAACTATGCGACCGGCAAGATCGGAACGCCGCTGGATTTCGTCTCGTTTCACGCCAAAGGCGCGCCGATCACGACCAACGGCCACGTGCGCATGGGCATCCGCCAACATCTGGCAACGATCGAAGAGGGCTTCCGCATCGTCGCTTCGTATCCGGAGCTCCAAGGCAAGCCGATCGTCATTGGCGAGTCCGACCCCGAAGGGTGCGCGGCCTGCCAAGGACCGTCGCTGGCCTACCGGAACGGCACGATGTACTCGAGTTACACGGCGGCCAGCTTCGCCCGCAAACACGATCTGGCCGAGAAGTACGGCGTCAACCTTGAGGGCGCCCTGACCTGGGCTTTCGAGTTCGAGGATCAGCCCTACTTCGCCGGCTTCCGCTCCCTGGCCAGCAACGGGATCGACAAGCCCGTGCTCAATGTGTTCCGGATGTTCAGCCGCATGGGCCGACAGCGGGTCGCCGTCCAGAGCGATGCCGCTGTGCCGCTGGACGCCATCACGCGACTTGGCGTGCGCGAGAAGGCCGATGTGTCGGCGCTGGCCAGCCGGGGTCCCCGCCAACTCAGCGTGCTGGTGTGGAACTACCACGATGATGACGTGCCCGGACCCGACGCGGCTGTCACGCTGACGCTGGCCGGCCTGCCATTCGTCCACGGTGAGGCGCGCTTGACGCACTTCCGCATCGACGAGGAACACAGCAACGCCTTCGCCGCCTGGCGGCGAATGGGTTCACCGCTGAACCCGAGCCCGGAGCAATATGGCGCCCTTGTTCAGGAAGGCCAACTGGCCGCGCTCCGTTCCCCGGAAACGGTGCGGTTCGAGAATGGCGCCGCTTCGCTGGCATTCATGCTGCCCCGGCAAGGTGTGTCCTTGCTCCTGCTCGAATGGGGGGCGTCACCAAAGTAATACGCCGTGGATGGCGTCCGCCAGGAGGGCGAGGATTTTCGACGGTTGCGACAGACCACATGAGAACCCCAATGACCCGCCGGGTGACCGAGTTCTATGACCGACTGTGCCAATCGGCGCCCGAGCACCAGTGGATTGACGGTTTAATCGTCCGGTCGGGCGCCCTTGGTGAGATTCGATGCCGGATCACTCTCTGCGTTTTGCTTCATGGTCCGTCCTGCTTCATGAGTGTTCGCAGGTATGCCTGGTAATCCCGGTAGAGCCGCACGCTCGCAGGGCCGCCGGGCTGGCGGGTCATTTCGGGCGCGCTCATCATGCCGGGGAATTGGTAATGCAGGATCTTCTCGAAGTTGGGGAAGCGGTCAAAGTCGCTGAGCAATCCGTCGATCGGACGCGGATGCAGCTCGATCCCGTTCCGGAAGACGAAGGTCTCGAGGTCAAGCCACAGATGGCACCCGGCCTCGTCGCATAATGACTGGAGCAACGCCGCCGCCTGCTCCCCCGTGAGGTCGCCCTCGGGCATCCGGTGGAATCCGAAGGGGCCCAGGATGTCCAGATGGGGCAGCAACTGGCGATAGGACGCCTCCGCGCCCTGCAAGCCGTGCGGGTTGGTTGCCAGCAGCACTGGCTTGTCCGGGGCGTGGCGCCGGACGTGCGCGGTGAAGGCCCGGAAGAACTCGACCATCTCCCGGCGTTGGACCTCGGGATCGCCGCGGTTCGGCGTGTAGAGGCCGCCGCATTGCTCGCCGCTGACGTACCAGCCGTAGAACGAGGGATGCTCCCCATAACGCTCCCATAACTCGTCCGCCACCCGACGATGCCAGGCCAGCGAGTCGGGCGTGTAATCGAAGAATGCATACATGCCGACGCCGGGCATGACGTGCAGCCCCAGCTTGTCCGCCTCGTCCAGGATGGTCTCGATCGGGTCCTTGGACGCGATGGACATCCGGGCCGGATAGAGCTTCGACGGGTAGTAGGCCCGCCCCGGATACGTGTCGGGACTGAAGCTGTGCTCGGCGCGATGAACGAAATTCTGGAACATCATCGTGATCACCAGGAGGCGTTGATCGGTGGCGTGCATCGCCCGCACCATCTCGCGCCAGTTCGCATCCGTCATCCGCCCCAATTCCGCATTGAACGGTTTGCCCTCGCGCTCGCAATGGTGGTAGAGGTCCACCCAGGCGCCGCCCAACCGGCGTCCGGACTGCGCGTCGGAGGCGAGAATCTCCAGCGGCCGTTCGCACCGCAACGTCATCTCCTTGCCCCGCGCAGTCAGGATCACGCGGTGCGGACCGGCCTGCCCCTGCATCGGCCGCCGAAATCGAATTCCTGCCGCTGACTTGGCGGCCAATTGAAGCGTCGCCTGATGCACACATCGATCCGGCACTTCCGCGTCCCAATAGACGGCGACATCGAATGCCTTGGCAGCGTCGGCCTCGTTCCGCACGGCGCCGCGGATGTCGAGGGTGATGAGGTCCGTCACCGGCGATGGAGGTATCAGCGTCAGGCTGACCGCGCCCTGGACCCTCGCGCCGGAGGACTCCTCCGCTCGGGTCCCAATCACTCCGATCTCGACAAGGATGGTCAGGGCAACGGACACGATGACAAGCTTTTGATGCGGCTTTGCTGGCATAGCAGTCCAATCAGAATAATGCCGAGTCTGCATCAGGCAAGGCTCCGGCCTTCAGGTCTGTGAAAAACAGCAAACGCCTTGCTGTCTGATCAGGATGCCGATACGCTTCAATCCTCAACCCGGCCGAGCCAGGACAGTTGCCCGATTGAACCATAAGTGCATATCAGCCAATGTCGGCGGGCCAGCGATCGGAATCTCGGCAGTGCGGCAGAGCCGGGCCTGGGACGTTCCGCGCGGCCGGAGCGCAATGCGCGTCGCAGGGGGATACACTCCCTCCCTTGCCTGCCTGCGCCGCCGCGGCAGGCAGGCGCCTCGCATCGGGCCCGGCGGCGCTCCCGCCAAAATCGGAAGTAATTTTTGCACAGACCCTAAATCGCTTTGTTGTCGCCGTGCTGGTCAGCTTGGGTATGTGCGCTTGATCCTTTGCGGTCAGGCCGCACTCCAGCTGGGATTCACCGATCCACCGCCCGAGATCGGCCGGTCGAAAGACGTCGACGGTATTGTGCTGCCGGCCGATTGGGAGCTTTTCATAGCGGGCATGATGCGACCACACATGGGTGCTTTCCTCGGCGACTTCCGCCATCCAGACCGCATCGCACGCCGGGTCGAAACCGTCGAACGCGGCCGAGTCGCGGTTCAGCTGGTCGCCGAGCACCAGCACCAGGCGACGCGGGCAGGCTTGGGCATGAAAGTTCATGCGGGTTGTCGCACGTCGCGCGCATCTGTTTCGAGTTGAGGTTCTCACGTGCCCGGTGCGGAATTCGCGGGCATTCATTCGCTTCTCTCTGCGGCCCGGGCAAGGCCGCCCAGCATCCCGGCGAAAACGAGTTGGTGCAGGGGCCACACGCCATACCAGTAGGCCAATCCCCACAAGCCGACCGGATCGAAGGTCGCCGTCTGGGTCAGGCGGGCGTGCTCACCGTCGGGGCGCACTTCGAAGTCGAGCCAGGCGCGGCCGGGCAGCTTCATCTCGGCTTGGAGCCTGAGTCGCCGATCCGGCTCGATCGCCTCGACGCGCCAGCAGTCCACAACATCGCCCACATGCAAGCGGGCCGGGTCGCGGCGACCGCGCCGCATGCCGACGCCGCCGGCGAGAAGGTCGAGCCAGCCGCGCGCTGCCCAAAGCCAGTTCGCGTAGTGCCAGCCGGCCTCGCCGCCGATCCGTTCCACCATGGCGAACACGCGCGGCACAGCGGCCGATACGCGCAGGGAGCGCGAGTCCACCAGGCGATTGCCAAAGCGCGTGCCGCCCCATTGACGGGGCGCGCCGGCTGAGGAAAGGGCGTCGGACCAGCGTGTTTGAGCGAGCTGGGAATCCTCGTTGCGCAGTGCCCCCGCGATGGCCTCGAGCGTCGGAATCGGGCGGATGGAAAACGTTGTGGCCGCGCCGCTGTCGCGCACGACGGTCGGATGCCGGATGCTATCGATTAGTTTGCGACCCACGCGCGCGAACAGGGGTGTGACAAGCCCCAGCCACAAGCTCGACAGCCGCGGCGTCAGAAAAGGCACAGGAATCATCAAGCGCCGCAAGCCGCGCTGGCGGGCGTATTCGCGCATGAGGTCGCCATAGGAGACACGATCCGGGCCGCCAATTTCGAAGATCGCGTGGCCGGCCGTCTTCAAGGTGAGCGCCTCGCGCAGGTAAGCGAGCACATCGCCGATGGCGATCGGTTGGGCGGCGACGTTGACCCAGCGCGGCGTGAGCATGACCGGCAGGCGCTCGACGAGTGCGCGGATCATTTCAAAGGACAGACTGCCCGAGCCGATGATGATTGAGGCGCGGAATTCGATCACCGGCACGCCGTGCGCGCGCAAGCGCTCGCCCACTTCGTGGCGGCTGCGCAAGTGCGCCGAAAGCTCCGGGCCATCCTCGCCCAATCCGCCGAGGTAGATGATGCGTTGAACACCCGCGGCGCGCGCGACGGCGGAGAAATTGTCCGCGGCGAGCCGGTCTTGCGCCTCGAAGTCGCCGGTCGCGCTCATCGAATGAACCAGGTAAAAAGCGGCCTGCGCGCCGGACATGGCGGACGAGAGGGACGCCGCATCGAGCAGGTCGCCGGCAACGACTTCGACGCCCGCCGGCACGCGCGAGAGCAGATGGTCCGGCTTCCGCGCCAAACACCGCACACGCCAGCCGGCTTCGAGCAGCTTCGGCAACAAGCGTCCGCCCACGTATCCGGTGGCGCCGGTGAGGAGGACGAGGTTGGAAGAATCGGGGACCTGATTCAACTCAGCCTGATCGCACGCGGCCTCGCGGCCGTCGTGATCGAACCAGAGCGGATCAATCGTGCCATAGTTGCCGAACCGCTCGCGCAGCGGGCCTTTCATCCGGCCAAGGAACGCGTCGTGGCGGTCGGTGCGGAAATCGGGATCGTGCCAGTCCATCGAATACCGGCCGAGCATCGCTCGTTTAGAAATATTCAAATTGTGCCGTGGCGGTGGTGTCAGCGTCCGCAGTGACGCGCAACCAGTAGGCCCCAAATGCCGCAGGGAATTCATAATCGGTTGTCTCTCCCGCCTCGACCTTGAGAACAGCGACCTCGCTCCAGGTTCGAGTGCCGGCCACATCCGCCTCAACCTTGAAGCTGACGAGCTGTTTGCTGGCATGAGAGAGCGTCAGCCGCTTCTGGTCGAAGCCGGTTGCCAGATAGGCATCGCTGGGAGCGTTCGCTTTCACGGGTGAATTGAACCAGGGTCCGCCGCGACCGCGCGGTTTGCCGAACGACCAGAGATCGTCCACCGCGCCGGCCCAGAGGGCGCACTTGCCGTCATCGCTGCGGATGATGTGGTCGCCCCTGGCGCCGTCGGCAACGCCGCTCAGGACGAGCAGGCCGCGGTAGCTGGCGAAGTCATGGATACGCCGGTTGTGCGTGGCGATGGGCCGCAGCTTGATGAAGCCGCCGGCGTTCTCAGCGGGCACTTCGTAGAACGTGCCGCCGACGTTGAGGAGATTGCGCTCGGTGCAGACTTCGCGGCATAGCCGGGCGTAGCCGAGCGGGCCGGGTTGATCGAGCGCCGGATCGCCCTTGGGCAACCGCCAGCGCTGGCCGCTCTCGTCCGCGTAAAGAACCGATGCGGCGTCGGCGGTGATGAGCGGCGCGGCGATGGCGACGCTCTTGGCGGTCCACGCAGCGCCTTCCGGGTCGCTCACGGCGCGGAGCTCGAGGTGGGCGTCCATGTCGTAGGCGCCCAGCTCGCCGCTTCCGTTCCTCGCAACAAAGCGCAGGGTCCTGAACTCAGCGCCGCGAGCGTGGAGCACACCGCCGCTGGCTTGCTCGTCCCCGGGGAGTGCGATGCCGGCAAACATCGGCGCGGCCTCCATCGAACGCGGGTCATCAGCGCGGTAGTGGAAGAAGGCGGTGGCCTTCGCGGCATCGCGGCTGGAGGTCAGACGCAGCCAGGCGCCAGTCTCCGTCGAAAGAAACTCCAGCCAGACATTGCCGCTCGCCGGAACGCTCACATCGCGCAGCTTCGTCCATTTGCCATCGCCCTGCGAGTCCACTTCGAGATGGAAGGTGACCGGTTCCGCGCTGCGATGCGCGAGATGCAGGGATCGCTTGGCGAAGCCGGAGAACAGGAACGGCTCGCTGGCCGCGCCCGCTTTGACGTCGTCCTTGAGCCAGACCGCGCCGCGACCGAGCGCCGGGCCGAACGAGCCGAGGCGCGACGGCTCAACAAACCAGAGATTGGATTGCGATTTGCCGGGGCCGGCGAGGTTGCCCTTCAGCCGGTCCTTGTTGAGGAACTCGCTCTGCGCGGTATCGTCGCAGCCGAAGACCACGCGGTCGTTCCAGCGACAGAAATCACCGATGACCTTCAGATAGGCCGAGCGCGGCGCAAGGCCGAGAGAGCTGGCAGCGGAGAAGGTCCGGGGAAACCGCCAGAAACTGCCGTGCATGGTCATCAGCAGCGCTTCCTCGCCGATGTCCCGAATGCGCGGCCACTCGGTGTTCCAGCCGTGCGCGCCGTCGTAGCAGTGCGACGCCTTCGGCAGCCGATAGGCGTGCCAGCGCCCGCCATCGAGCAGCATGAGAATGAGCGATCGATGATCCCATCCGATGCTCCAGAGGCGATCGTCGCCAGGCGGGTTGCCGTTGATGCCGCCGGGGCCGGTGACATCGGTGAACTGGTTGCGGCGGATGACGGTCCACTGGGCGGCCTTTCCATCCCATTGCGCGAGGCAGCCGCTTGGGACGGCGGGATCCTTGCGCGCCTCGGCGGCGTGGTCGCCGTTGTTGGCATAGACGTAGCGGCCTTGCGCGGAGTAAAAGCCTTTGCCGTGGTAGCCGGGAAGATTGGCTTTGCGGCCGGTCTTCACCTGTTCGTCGGCCCAGATCTCCTTCACGGCAAGCGTCTTCACGTCCACTTCGTAAATGCCTTCCTCCATCGTGGCGAAGACGATCTTGCCCGCCGGGTCGGTCAGATGCCGCGCAAGTCCCGTGTGGCGGCCAAACATCCTGTCGCAGGGAATCACCCGCACAGAGCGATCTGCGCGGATGGCATACGGTCCGATGAAGAGCTGTCCCGACTCGCGGTGGATCATGCGGTTCGCGGGTGTGCCGCCAACGCTCTCGGGCCGGATGATCTGTTCGAGGCCCGGCGTGATCTCGTAGAGCTTGTCCGTCGAGCCGGCGGGTTTGTGCGGCGCGTAGGAGATGACCCACAACCGATCAGCCCACGGCGCCACCGCCCCGGTGCCGCACTCGCCTTCGTCGTTGAACATGGCGAGGCGCGGGTAGATGCCGGAGAGGTTGCGCGGTTCGGCGGCTTCGACATGGTCGGGCAGCGTCAGGGCGCAGAACACCCAGCCGAATCCGCAGGCGGCGCGAGCATACCTCCATAGCCATTGCAGCGGCCGCGAGCTCTTCCTGGATTTCATAAGCGATCGATGGAAACCGCCCGAAGCATGCCCGAAAGGAAGAGGCTCTTCAAGGTCTATTGGCCAAGAAGGGATCCGTTGATAATCGCTACTGCTCGCCGCTGAGCCTGCGCCTCCTTCGTCTCAGCCTGACAGAGGTCTGCCGCGTCCCGGAAGATCGGATGGCACCGGTCGCCCCGGCTCATCATGTGGCGCCGGCCCCCTGATACTCCACTCTCAACTTGCGCGCTACGACAGGCGAATGACCCTGCCGACTCATGTATCGATAAGAACTGACCCCTGTTCTGAGGATGGCCGTGATGATTCAGATGGAGAAATCATCAGATCCTCGCCGGTGTCCTCAAACATCGAAGAGTCAATGCGCTGGTCCACGCCGTGGTCTCCGGGGAGGGTGAATACGTACGGGCCTTCGGGGCGTCCGCTGGCGCTTTTGAGGAAGGAGTTCTTCCCGCGCGGGCCGGCGCTGAGGCAGAAGGCGATCCAATAGGTGCCGCGGAGATAGTGCAACTCCGGCGCCCAGAACAGACGGCGCGGCGCGGCGTTGTACCATTTGCCCGGATCAGCCTCCGGCGTCCACACCTGCTTGACAAAGGAGAAATGCACCAGGTCCGGCGAGCGCCAGAGGTTGATGCCGTCCATGTTGCCCGAGGTGCCGGTGAGATAGTAATTCCCGTCGTGGCCGAGCATGATGAATGTATCGCGAATCCACGGCACGTCCGCCTTCTGGCCGGGCGCCTTGTCCAGCGGCACGCAGCGCGCTGCGCCCATGCCGCGCTCGTAGATGAACGACGTGTCGGGCCGCAGCATCAGGCCGAAGGGGAATCGCGTCGGCGGGTCTTCCCCCGCGAAACCGATGGGCCAGCGCGGCTGCGTGGCGGGAACCTGCTCGACTTTGAACGCGCCCGGTTTGCCGCAGAACATCGCGCGTTCGTCCGCGCCGGATTCGCTGGCTCGCTGGCCAGCCCGTCCAGCGGGTTGGCTTGCAGGCGCGCAATCTCGCCGCCGCCTGTGGTCCAGTAGAACGTCCCGTTGTCATCGCGGAAGAGCGACGGATCTTCGCCGCGCGCGGTGATTTGGACTTTCCTAAAGGCGCTCGTGGCGGGGTCCGCGGTGTCGAACTTCAACAATTCCGTGCCACGGCCTTTTCGTCCGAGCGTGAGCCAGAACGCGCCATCGAGGAAATGGATTTCCGGCGAACGGAACTGGGCTGCGCCGAAGTCGAGCGTGCGAATCTTGGCCCATTGCCTCATGTCCGCCGAGCGCCAGATGGAGATGCGCGAACTGAACGCCGCGCCGCCGCCTTCGACCGCCGAGCCGGCCAAATAGAGCGCCTTGTCCGGCCCGAGCGTGATGCTGGCGTCGGTGAGCGGCGCATCGAACAACGGCGCCAGCGGGACTGCGTCCGGCTCGGGCGCGAGCGCGGCGTATTCGCGGATGACGCCGTGCTGGGCGTGGGCGGTGAAACCGAGCAGGAGCAGCCCCAGCGCGGCGCTGGCCAAGCGGTTCCGGTATGCCTGGGTTTTCATATCCAGCCTGGCATGTGCGGATGGGCGCCGGAATCCGCTGGGGAGGCGGAAGCGGACTTCGCAGGCCGGGCATTGCCTCGCGGCTTCGGTTTGCCTTCGTCCTCGGGATGATACTTCGCCGGATCAAAGGCGGGATTGGGAATGGGCACCACGGCCTTGCTTTCCTTCAGGAAATGCTCGATGAGCGCGTCGAGTTCGCACACCTGTTCGGGCTGCTGCGCAGCGAGGTTGTTTCTCTCGCTGAGATCATCCTGGAGATTGAAGAGCAGATGCCGGTGCGCGCTCTTCTCGCCGCCGTGAAAAATGCGAATCAGCTTCCAATCGCCGCGATGCGCGGTGACCGCGGGGGGCAGCCAGTCAGGCACCGCCGGATTGTGCGGGAAATACTGGAAGAGGGCGCGCTCGGGCAGGTCGCCGCCTTTCAACGCGGGCAGAATGCTGAGGCCGTCGAAGCGTTGTCCCGGCGCGGGCTGCAGGCCCAGCCCGGCCAGCAGCGTGGGATAGTAATCCTCGCTTTGAATCATCGCCTCGCTGCGGGCGCCGGCCTTGGTCACACCGGGCCACGCGATGACGCATGGCACGCGCGTGCCCCCCTCGAACACGGTGGCCTTGCCGCCGCGCAAGGGAGCGTTGCTTGTGGGCGTCGTGCCGTCGATCTCGTTGTACATGTTCCCGCCGTTGTCGGAGGTGAAGATAATGATGGTCTTATCCGCGAGGTGAAAGCGGTCGAGCGCGTCGAGCAGCGTGCCGACCGCATCGTCCATGCTCTCGATCATCGCCGCGTAGGTGGGGCTGCGCTGCGGATCGGCGGGATCGACCCGGGCGCGATGCTTCTCGATCAGCGCCTTCTTGGCGTCAAACGGCGCGTGGACGCTGAACATCCAGTAGTTCAGGTAGAACGGGCGGTCGCGGTTCTTCTCCATCCAGGCCACGGCTTCTTTCGCCATGCGATCCTCGATGTGCTGGCGGGGCTCGCCGGGATCGGCATCGAAGTCTTTGAACTTCCAGGGGGCCACATAACTTCCCGCCGGACCGGGGCCAGGCCAGTGCGGCACGTCCACGTCGAAGCCCTGCTGCAGCGGCGAAAACGGCTCCGGGCCGAGATGCCACTTGCCGAAGTGCCCAGCGGTGTAGCCGGCTTCTTTCAGGGCTTCGGCCAGCGTGCGATATTCCGTTTTCAAGCGCGTGGCCGGGGCCGGTTGGATGGACTTCTGGGCTGGCGCCGCGGATTTGCCGGTAGTTGCCTGGAGCACGACCTCGGGCAGATGGCAGTTGGGCGTAGTGACGCCCGTGCGGGCGGGGCTGAGGCCGGTGAGGATGGCCGAGCGGGTGGGCGAACAGAGCGGGCTGGCGGCATAGGCCCGGGTGAACGTCATCCCGCGTTTGGCCAGCCGCTCCAGGTGGGGCGTCTGGTAGAACTTCGTGTGTCCGTACAACGTCGTGTCCGCCCAGCCGAGGTCGTCGGCGAGGATGAAAACGAGGTTGGGTTTCGCGGGCAAGTCCGCCGCGTGCAGCGCGGCCAGCGGCGCCAACAGCAGAACGGCGGGGAGGAGGAGGCATTTCATGGCAGGTCGTTCACCTTGAGTGTTTGCGGATCTCATGGTGCTGGGATCAACGGATCGCTTCTTTCTTACCGGCAGGGTGTGCGCGCGTGCAAGTCGTTTCCGGCGGCGCCTGTCGACTGGGGAACGGTCGGCGGGAGCCAAGGAGGCATCACCCCTAATAATAAGAACTGGCCTCTTTTCCCGAGTTCCAGAGACCGGGCGAAGCTAGCCGGCTCGCGGCCCGACACGGCAGCGGCCAAAGCATCACCGGCGGCAAGTTGCCGCGCCTGGCGCCCGGCTTCACGTGCCGCGGCTTGGTGATCGGCGAGGCAGTCTTTCATCGGCTCGGCAGTTGCGGGAGGCGACGGAAGCGTATGAGGCTGAACACAACAAGGCGCCGAAACTGTTTGTCTGGACGGCCACGGCGGACTTAATCTTCCGAAAACGGACGGATTCGCTTTTTGATATGCTTTTATCTCGCATCAGACTCGGTCTGCTTGTTTTGGGCGCCGCCTTGGCGGGCAACCCGGTTCAGGTCCTGAGCCAGGAATCCGCCGGCGTGCCGCCCGGCTCGCAGGCGGCCCGGAAGTTTGCCTTTGACACGGAACAAGCCCTGGCCAACTGGACGACGACGGGCGACGTGACCATCGATCGGGCGAAAGGCCGCCCGGGCAGCTCGCTCAAGGTTGGACCCGGCGGCAAAGCGCTGCTGAAACTCCGCGAGAAGGACGAGTCCGGTCGGGTTGAGTTCCTGGTGTACGACGACGGCACCACGCCCGAGAACGCGAAAGCCAATCGACCGGGACCGCGCTGGGGCCTGGTGCAGAACGACGGCCGGGTGCTGGCCATTGGGATTCTGTACGCCCCTTATCTCGGCGGCAACGAAGGCTACACCGCCACCGCCTGCGATGCGAAGGACTGGTTCGATCAATTGTTCTGGCTCGGCGTGAACCGCGCCCCCGCCGGCTGGCACAAGTGGACGTTCATCTTCGATCCGGAGAAGGGCGTTCAGATCCTGCACGCGGACCAGGATGGCAAGCCCACCCGACGGCCGAGTTTCGACAACACCAAGGCTGGCTTGCAGGGCTTCAGCGCCATCGCCATCTGGGGCGATAGCGGCACGGGCAAGGGGCAGACGGTGTGGGTGGGTGACGTGGCCGTAACGTTGGGCGGACCCGTGAAGTCTGTGCCGAAGCCGCGGCCCACCGCGCCGCGGGTCATTGGCCCGAATCCATGGATACCTTCGGCCCATACGCTTCCGATGTACACCCCGGATCAGCCGCCCGCGACCCCGAAGCGGGAGGATTTGCCATGGAAGGAAAGCGTGTCGCAATACGGCGTCACGTGGACCTTCGACAAGCCGGCGCGCGTCGGCCAGTTCATTAACGGCGACTGGTACGTGGTGGGTCCGGCGACCGTCACGGCGATCACGCCCAGGCCGCTCTACGGCGCGGAGATTCCCGAAATCGAACTGGATCGCATGGACCTGGAGCGGCCGGTCGCCCAGCGTGTCCGCAACGGTTTCATGCTCAACCCGCCGGCCGCGATGAAGGTTTCGTATGACAGCGGGGTGCGCAACTGGTTCGACCCCTCGCTCATCCAGAGGCTGCCCGTGGCCATGAAGCCGGGCGATTCGCTGGTCTCGACCATCAGCATGCCCAAGGGGCTCGTGCTCCAGCCGATGCTGTGGGAGACGGTCGAGCGCGGCGTGGCTGACAGCACTCCCATCCGGACGGCGGCGGTGCTGACCTGCGTGGCCGAGCCCGTCTCGCCCGACGCGTTCCGCCCGGCCTTCTGCGATCGCCAGGCGAGGATCTACCTCTCTCGAAACTTGAAACGAAGCCTGCTGCCGACCGCGGCCGCAAACAACCTGCCGGACGTCGGATTGTATGTCCGGTTCACGCAGCGGCCCTGGGTGGGGACGGGCTCCTTCGGCTTCGAGGGACCGGTGGAAAACATGCCGCAGTACGGACGCGATTACGCCCGTGTCGGAAATCACGCTGCGCTCATCCTTTGCGCGAACCTCCCGGCGGAGAAGAAGGAGACGCTGCTGGTGAACCTGGTCCAGGTGGGCATCGACTTGGGCGGCATGATTCGCTCGGGGCATCCCGGCTGGGAAGGCTTCGGCGGGCACGGCAGCGGGCGAAAGCTGCCGATTGTCTTCGCGGGCTTGCTGCTGGGCGACGACCAGTTGGCCTGCATCAACAAGTCGTTCCCCCAAGCCCACTTTGGCGAGGATGAACAGACCGCTTACGGAGACGGTTGGACGGGCGCCAAGGTCGTCTTCACCGGACATCGGGCCATTGACCAGGGCACCGGAATCGCCCGCGCCGGGACCGGTCCGTATGAACACACACCGCCATCGACCTGGAAAGAAGGCCGCGAGAAGATGAGTGAATCCTACCGGCGCTGTTGCACGAGCGCCGCCTGGGTCGCGGGCGCGCTGGCCTTGCGCCTGATGAAGGCGGAGCCCGCGTGGGACCACGACGCCTTCTTCGACTATTGCGACCGCTGGATGTTCGAGGATGAAACCGAAGCCCTCAAGACGCTGAAGCAGGACGCGGCGATGCCCCAGCCGGACTGGGCGCGCGAGGGGAAGACCTGGGAAGCGTGGGTCGACGAAATGTGGGCCGCCCACCGGCAGGCGCCGGGCATGCCACCGGCCGACAGCTGGAAGATGCCGCACGACGACCGCTATCTGAGAACCGCCATCGAGAAAGCACAGCGCATGTCCCAGTGATTTCCTCCAACGAGAAGAATATGGTTGCCCTGCAACCCGGATGGTATACACAACGTCATAAGTCACGCCGCGTGAGGCCTGCCTGCCGGGGCGGCGCAGGCAGGCCTGCCCCGGCGTTGTCGACTTCTGACGCTCTGTATCGACTTGAACGCATCGATTTATGCACTTCGACTTTCTCTCCCACGGTGTCGGGACAGCTCTCGCCACATGCGTCTTGTTGGGTCATGTTCTCACGGCCGCCGGCGCCAGCCCGGCGCCGGAACGGATCCCATGGCAACCCGTCGGTCTTTCGGGCGGCGGCGGCCTGTTCACGCCCGCGATCTCTCCCGCCAATCCGAACCTGATGATGTTGAACTGCGACATGAGCGCCGCCTACGTCTCCGAAGACGGCGGACGCAACTGGCGCATGATCCACCATGCCCAGCTCCGCAGCGACACCGCCTGCCGGCCGGCGTTTCATCCGGCCGATGCGAGCGTCTTGTACGCCTCCTCCGGCGGACGGCTCAAGATCAGCCGCGACCGGGGGAGAACCTTCGCGCCTCTCGGCAACCTGCGGGAGTCGCTGGGCGGGGAAATCGCCATCCACCCCGCCGACCCCAACCTCATGCTGGCGGGCTCGCGGAGCGGCCGCTGCTGGCTCTCACGCGACGCGGGTGAGACCTGGTCCGCCTGCCAGGGCCCGGCGGGCAAGGTAATCGCCTTCCACTTCGATTGCACGCGGCAGGGCCGGACGATGTTCGCCGCGACGGACCAAGGCATCTGGCGCTCCGATGACGTCGGCCGGACCTGGGCAGAGAAGACTCAGGGCCTGCCGTGGAAAGAGATCCAAGGTTTTGCCGGAGGCTCGGACCCGGCGCGGAATCTCGTCATGCTCTACTGCTCGATCCGCAGCAAGGACGAGAGCGGCGTTTTCAAGGGCGGCCTTTTCCGCTCGCGGGACCGGGGTGAGACGTGGGAGACGGCGATGGGCCAGGGCCTCAACACCGAGACCCAGCAGGCCGACCGGTGGGCCTACGGCCCCATTTCCCAGTATCACCAGGTTCTCTGCACTGACGCGAAGCCGCTCACGGTGTATGCCCTGAACACCAGCACCGGCTTTCACCCGCCGCATAGCGACACCGTCTACCGCAGCGACGACGGCGGTGCGACGTGGCGGGCGACCTACTTCCAGGACCCGCGGTTCAAGGACTACAACGTCGCGCCCGACTGGGAAACCGCCTCCTGCGGGCAATGCTTCAAGGGCGGCGAGACGCCGTTTGGCGTCGCGATCTGCAACACGGATCCGAACCGCGTGATACTGGTGCGCAACGAGCCGCACATCACGCACGACGGGGGGCAGAAATGGTTGGCAGGGCACGCCGATCCCGCGCCCGGCCAGAAACCCGGCCCGCGGTCGGCTTGGGTCTGCAACGGGCTCGTCGTCACCACGACCTGGCACTTCTACACCGATCCCTTCGAGCCGAACCGCCAGTACATCTGCTACACGGACATCGGCATGGCGCGCTCGACCGACGCCGGCAGGACGTGGATTTGGTGGGACCCGAAATCGTGGTCGCCGTGGCGGAACACATGCTACGAGATGGCGTTCGACCCCGACGCGCCCGGCAAGATCTGGGGCGCGTTCTCCGACGTGCACGACATCCCCAACGACAACATCATTTCCGAGCGCCACGGACACAACCGGCCCGGCGGTGTGTGCGTCTCCCGTGACTTCGGCGCCTCGTGGAAGAGCCAGACGGATGGGCTGCCGCCCAAACCCGTCACCTCCATCGTGCTGGATCCGCGAAGTCCGAAGAACGCCCGAACGCTCTATGCCGGCGTGTTCGGCGAAGGCGTCTTCAAGTCCACCGATGACGGCCAGACGTGGAGACTTAAGAAAGCCGGCCTGGGCCATCCCGATAACATGCGCGTCTATCGCGTCGTTTTGCACCGGGATGGCACGCTCTTCGCCATCATCTGTGCCCGGCGACCTGGCGCCGGGCAACCGCTCCGGCCGGAAGGCGTCGGCCTCTATCGCTCCAGCGACGGCGCGGAGAGCTGGGAGAAGATCCATGGCGCCCAACCGCTGCTTTACCCCAAAGACTTCTCCGTCGATCCCCGCGACAGCCGGCGCATCCTGCTCGGTGCCGCCGACGCGGGCCGCGGCGATCAATCCGGCGGCCTCTATCTCACCGAAGACGGCGGCCGCACCTGGCAGCGCATTGGCCGCGAAGGCCCGCAGACTTTCGGCGGCTACTTCCATCCGCAGCGCGCCGGCTGGATTTACATGACCCTCACCGAGGGCGCGCCCGGCGCCGGCCTCTGGCTCTCGCCGGACGGCGGCAAAACCTGGCACTCCTTCCCTGACCTTCCCTTCTCGAACATTCAGCGCGTGGAATTCGATCCGTCCAACGGCGACGAGATCCATGTCACCACGTTCGGCGGCAGCGTGTGGCGCGGCCCGGCCGCGCCCAGCGGCGGCGTTCAGCAAAGATAACGCTGACACCCGGGCCGAGCGACGGGAGGCCGGGGCGCGGCCGGCGGGGAGGGGGTTTACGGCGCTGGTCGTGGACAGGATCGCCCTGGGAGACCGGCGGCCTCGGCAATTCGGCGCAAGGCGCACCCGAATCCGAATCTTGTCTTGCAATTGTCTGCTGCAGGGGGGATACGGATCGGCCAGCACGAGGCGCTGACCCGATCCAACGGATCCATCCGCCGCCGAAGCCTGTATGAACTGTCATCGTTGTCTTCAAACCAGCCTGAGCGCTCTGCTGGCGTCCTGCATGTATCTGGCTGGCCAGCCCGCCGACCTGAGCATCGCGATCGAGAACGGCCAGCCTCGTCTCTCATGGCCGAGCCAGGGGGCGTCCAAGGTCTACACGCTGCAGCATCGGACGGATCTGTCGCAGCCGGACTGGGCGCCGCTGTTTCCCTGGGACCAATGGCCGATCTCGGACACGGCATTTCTCGACACCACGGGTCCGGAGGCGGCTCGTTTTTATCGGCTGGCGGTCACCGAGCGCGGCCGGGCGCGGTCGGTGACCCTGCAAGAGACCGCCAGCGCCGCCTCGATCGGCTCGATCATCCTGTTCGCCGAGATCGTTTACGGCATCGACATCCCGTTCGCCGCGTCGCACAGCGTGAGCGTTTACCGGATCGACTATGAGACGCTGGACGGGTGGCTCGGGCCCACCGTCGCTTCGGGGGCCCTCTTCATTCCAGCCGGGATGCCGGCGGCGGCGAGCCTGCTCAGCTATCAGCACGGGACGATCCACCTGCGCAGCGAGGCCCCGTCGAATCCCGGCGCCCTCGAGCGCAACATCGGGCTGATTGCGGCGTCGCACGGGTACGTGGTTGCGATGCCGGACTTCCTGGGTTTGGGTGTGGGATCGACGCTGACGCATCCGTACGTGCACCGGCGCTCGAGCGCGACGGCCGTGGTGGACCTGCTGCGGGCGGTGCGGTCGAGCGTCACCGGCGTGGCGGCGATCCAGCAGGCCTTGCCGCACGGGCTGAGCGACAAGCTGTTCCTGCTCGGGTATTCCCAGGGCGCCTATGTGACGCTCGCTGCCCAGAAGGAGATCGAGGAGAAGCACGGGGCCGAGTTCACCATCACCGCCTCCGCGCCGTCCGACGGGCCGTATGATCTTTCAGGAACGATGGCGGACATCATGACCGCGCCGCGATCGTATCCGTCGCCCAACTACTTGCCGTATGTGCTGCTGACCTACAACACGATCTACCGGCTGTTCGACGATCCCGCCGAGGTGCTGGTCCAACCGTATGCGGCGACCCTGCCGCCGCTGTTCGACGGCATGCACACGGGCTCCGAGATCGACGCCGCCATGCCGCAGTCGGGCATACCCAGCGAGATCCTGCAGCCGGCTTTTTTACAGGCGTTCACGACCGATCCCGACCACCCGTTCCGGATGGTGCTGCGCGAGAACGATCTGCTCGGCTGGGCACCGGTCTCGCCCACGCGGCTGTATCATTGCGCCGCGGACGATGTGGTGCCACACCGGAACGCGACGGTGGCGTATGCCAGCTTTATCGCGGCAGGCGCCGACACCAACCGCGTGCAGCTCGTCGATCCCGACCCGGCGGCGACGCACGGGACGTGCCTGTTCTCGGGCGTGCCGCTGATCCTGAGCTGGTTTGAATCGTTGCGATAGCGTCTTCCGGGCTGGCTCCCGGGGGCGCGCTGGGGCCAGATCCGATCCTATGGACAATATTCCGAGGCGGCCATCCGGTGGCGCCTCAGGCTCCCGGGGCCGGCCCGTGGGGCGACCCGGCGGCGATTTGCGCGATCAGCCGGTTGTTGAGATCCCGGGCGGCATTGACGCCGCTGGCTCGGAGCTTGACTTGGAGAGCGGCGACCTCGACCAGCCGCGCCAGATTCCGGCCCGGCCGAACCGGCAGGACCACGTGCGGGATCGATACGCCCAGGATCCGAATCCGTTCCTCATCCATCCCCAGGCGGTCCACATCCATCACCTCCTCCCACTGCCGCAAGGTGACGACCAGATCCACCTGCTTCTCCGGCCGGATGCTCTTGATCCCGAACATGGCGGCGACGTTGATGATCCCGATGCCCCGCACCTCCATCATGTTCTGTGTGAGTGGCGGGCTGCTGCCGATCAGCTGCTCCCCCTCGAGCACGGTCAGCCGGGTGATATCGTCCGAGATCAGGCTGTAGCCGCGCTCGATCAGCTCCAGCACACACTCGCTCTTGCCGATCCCGCTCTCGCCCCGGATGATCACCCCCACGCCGTGGATGTCGACCATGCTGCCCATCTCGGTGCCATGGGGGGCGAACATCGTCTCGAGGGCGAGGGTGGCGAGATTGATGAACTTCATCGTGATCAGCGGACACTTGAAGACGGGGACCTGGGCCTTCTCGGCCTGGTCGAGCAAGGCCCGGTCGGGATTGATCCGGCGGCACACCACCACGCACGGGATCCGATAGGCGAAGAGCTCGGCATACCGGCGCTCCCGCTGCTCGCTCGACAGCGACTTGAGGAACGTGGCCTCGGCGCTGCCGATGACCTGGATGCGCTTGCTCGCGAAATAGCGCGTGAACCCCGCCAGGGCCAGCCCGGGCCGGTTGATCGTCGGCTCCCGGATGAACCGCTTGAGCCCAGGGCTACCCGCCAGGAGCTCGAGCCCCAGCTTCCCCGAATACTCCCGGAAAAACCGATCCACGGTGACAATGTCGCGCTGCATGTGCGGTGGGCGTGCTAGAGGTTGAACTCGGGTCCGAGATAGATCTCCCGCGCCTGGGGATCGTTGACGAGGTATTCGGCGGGACCGGCGCACACGACACGGCCGCGATGAATCAGATAGGCCCGATCCACCAGCTTGAGCGTCTCCCGCACGTTGTGGTCCGTGATCAGGATCCCCAAACCGCGCTCCCTGAGCCGCCGCACGATCTTCTGCACCTCATAGACCGCGATCGGATCGATCCCGCTGAAGGGCTCGTCCAGCATCAGCAGCTGCGGGTTGGTGACCAGCGCGCGCGTGACCTCCAGCCTGCGCTTCTCCCCCCCGCTCAGCGTGTAGGCGCGGTGCTTGGCCAGCCCCGCCAGATCCAGCTCCTCCAGCAGGTATTGCAGCCGGACCCGCCGCTCCGCCAACGGCATCCGGCAGGTCTCCAGGATGGCCAGGATGTTCTGCTCGACCGTCAGCTTGCGGAACACGGACGGCTCCTGGGTCAGGTACCCGACGCCCAGCCGCGCCCGTCGATGCATCGGCAGCCGGGTGATGTCGCGCCCATCAAACAGCACCCGCCCCTCATCGGACCGGACTAGGCCCACCACCAGGTTGAACGTGGTGGTCTTGCCCGCCCCGTTCGGACCCAGCAGCCCCACAATCTCCCCTGCACCGACCTGGATCGAGACGCCGTCCACGACCCGCCGGCCCCGAAATGCCTTGGCCAAATGGTCTGTCTCGAGCAGAGCCGACGGCCCGGCCGCTCCCGGATTCAACGCTGGCGTGGCGGCAGGACCGCCGTTCTCCGCAGGACTCGCATCGGCATGGGTGCTCATGGCAGATCAACGATCGGCGGGGGACGCTTGGATGATCTGGCGTCCGGAATGACCGGAAGAATGGACCGGCCCTCGGCGCTGCCCTTCCAGCCGCCCCGCGAGCGCACGGTGCCGTGCGTCCGATCGAACACCAGCACCGGCGCCCGGAGAGCGAAGGAGGCCATCTCCAACGCCGCGTCCCCCTCCAGCTCGATCTCATCGCTGGCGGCTAAATAGATCGCCCGGCGCCCCCGGCCAGCCAATTCCCCGTTGGATGTCTGGACGTGGAACATCACATTGCCTTCGGCCTCGAGCCGCGCCAGGACGCCCCCCGGGGCCTCGAGCGCCATCCGCTCGCAGCTCAATCGCCGAAACGATGCCTCCGGCGCGCCCTCGGCGCTCTCGCCGGGCTCGACCAGGACTCCGCCATCGGCGGTGACCCGCTCGATCTGCCTGCGGGCGGCATCCAGGTGCACGGTCAACTGCTGGCAGTGCAGCGTGCCCTGCAAGGCCTTCCCGCCCCGCTCGCGGGCCGTGACGGGCCCCGCGAACACCACCTGGTTCGACGCGAACCGATACCGCTCGGATTCCAGCTCGAGCCGCCGGGCCGCCGCCGCCCCCCGATCGGAGCTGTTCGTGGCGCCGGGAAACGTCAGCAGCGCGCCCAGGTTGGTCGAGATCGGCAGCACAAGCCGCGCGTGGCCGATCGCCTCGATCTCGCGGCTCTGCCGGTTCATCTCGAGACGGTCGGCGCTGCCCGCGTTCATCCCCTGGCGCCAGGATGGCTGGCCGGTCCATACCGCCCGGCCATCGGCCGCGGTGTAATGAACCCGGCCGGCGCTCACGCCCCGGTCATCCTGAGACAGCGCCACCGATTGCTCGAGGGTCAGCTCCCGCAGCTGCCCCGCAGCGTCTGTGGCCACCGTCAGTAATCCGCACTGGGCTACCACGGGCGATGCCTGGGCTGACTCGTCTCGAATCCGGACATCCCCGCGAAACGCCGCGCGGTTGGTGTGCGACTCGATCTCCTCGGCCTCGACGGTCAGGAACGAGGCCGGAGATCCGGGAGCCGGTCCGGCGGCTGGCGGCACCGAGGCGGCTGCGGATGGACCCAGCCGGGGCAGAAGGAAACCGGGCTGCGCCAGGTCATCGCGCGGCATCCGCATCTGCGCCTTGCCCGTCGCGATCAGGATGCGGTTGCGGCGATCGAAGCGGACCCGATCGGCCCGCCCCTCGTTCTGTCCGCGCCGCCATACGGGGCTGCCGGTCAGGTCGATCCATTCCCTGCCCTCCTCGAAACGGTATTCGGCGCGCTGGGCGGTCACCACGCTCCCATCCTGCCTGTTTCGCGCCACCACGTTCGTTTCCGCCGTGATCCGCGTAGGGGCCTGGCCCGACTCGGGAAGCTGGACGATCAGCCGGCCGCATTCGACTTCGACCTGCGGATCCTGGGCGCGCACGTCGCCCTCGTAGGTCACCTGGCTCAAACTGTCCCAATACTCGAATCGCCCCGCCTGGACCTCGATCGGCTGCGCCTCCCGAATCAGGGTTCGCACCCGGTTGGAGACGGCCAGGCTGGCGTTCGTCTGCCGCCAGAGAAATCCCTCCCCGGACAATGAAAGCCGGCCGTCGCCGTTGACCATATCGAGCGCGCCGGTCGAGCTCGCAGTCCGCGTCCGCGGATCGTAAAGGCACTCCGACGCCCGCACCACAGCGTTGGTGCGCCCGTCCGCCTGAAAGGTCATGAGCGTCAGCCCTTGGCGGATGGCAGCGACGCCGTCCCGATCCAGCACCGCCTCCGCGCCCGCCAGCAACGAGCGCAACCGGTTGGTCCCTCCCGACACCCCTGTGTGGTAATCCGCAATCTTGAATCCCTTGATCGGCCGCTGGGCGGCCTGCGCGCCCCACGAAACCAGGCCGGCGAACAAAAGCGCCCACGCCAGCCCCCCGCGTGAGGCCTGCCTGCCGCGGCGCGGCGGACTTGCGATGCTCTGTGTTTCAGCCAATTCCATGCCTGTCCATTTGCGTCAGGCGCGATGCGCCAGGCCCACCGCCGATGGGATATCCGGCAGCCCCATCTCGCTCAACCGCGCCTGCAGACCCCGAACGATGCCCCGCACCAGCCCCGGCCCCTCATACACCAACGCCGTATACACCTGCAACAGGCAAGCGCCGGCCGCGATCTTCTCCCAGGCGTCGGCCGCATCGAAGATGCCGCCCACACCCACGATCGGCAGCCGGCCCTGCGTCTGCCGGTAGAGATGGGCGATCACCTCCTTGCTCCGCTTCCGCAAGGGACGCCCGCTCAATCCCCCGCTCTCCGCATACACGCGCGACCGATCGATCGATCCCTCCGGACGCTCGACCGTCGTGTTCGTCGCCACCAGGCCCGCCAAGGCGCGCGGCCCCGCCAGCGACACGATCTTGTCCAACGCCGCGAACGACAGATCCGGCGCCACCTTCACCAGCAGCGGCTTCGGCCGCCCCGCCGCCAGGGCCGCGCACCGGGCATTCACCTCCTGCATGGCAGCCAAAATCTCGTCCAGGGCCTCCCGCTCCTGCAGATCCCGCAGCTGAGGCGTGTTCGGCGAACTGACGTTCACCACGAAAAAATCCGCGTGCGGCCAGAGGCGCTCGAGGGACTGCGCATAATCAGCCGGCGCCTGATCCAGCGGCGCCACTTTGGTCTTTCCCAGGTTGATCCCCACCGGATGGCGGGGCCACGCCCGCGCCGCCCGCCAGCGCGCCAGCGCTTGTGCCACCGCCGCCGCCCCTTCGTTGTTGAACCCCATCCGGTTGATGATCGCCTCGTCGGGTATGATCCGGAACAGTCGGGGAGGAGGATTCCCCGGCTGAGGCTGGGCGGTGACCGCTCCCAGCTCGCAATGGCCAAATCCCAGCGCCTCCCATGCCGGCAGCGCCTCCCCCTCCTTGTCCATCCCCGCCGCCAACCCGACCGGGTTCGGGAACCTCAGACCCCAGACCGTCACCGGCAATTCCGGGGCCTCGAAGAACGTGCCCAGCGCCTCGCGCATCAGGAAGTGCCGGCCCGCCCACCCCAGCATGTCCAAGGTGAAGCGATGAATATGTTCCGGATCCTGCGCGAAGAGCACCGGCCGCACGTAATGGCGATAGAACCAATTCACCCCGCCATGTTAAACGCCATCCCGCCCCTCGGGAAAGCAGGATCCGATCACTTGATTACTCCCAGCCGCTCGCGCCAGATGTGATAGAGACGCCGTGTGGCCTCGACATCCCTGAGGCAATAGTCGGCAATCTCCCGATAACGGCCCGCCGCCATCAGATCGTTGATGTCCACCCCGCTGATCCCCTGGCTCTTCGGCGATTCGATCCCGAACGCCTTGCAGTAGAAATCGAGATTGAACCGCCGCGCCGCCCCCTCCCGGCCGCTCACCCCGTAAAAAGTGAGCTGCTCGGCCAGATCGCAGTGCGGCTCGGTCTGATACCGGTAGCCCAGCCAATCCCTGCGCGAGATCCCAACACCCAGCACCGCCGACCGAAGATACAGGAACGGCACGTCGAAACCCCGCCCGTTGAACGTCACGATCGTGTCGTAATGCCTAGCCACATCCCAAAACGCGGTCAGCAGCTCGGCCTCGTCCATGCACGGCACGAACTCGACTGGCCCCGCCTCCCCCGGGTCAACCTCGTAATCCTCGGCAAAAAAAAGTACCTGCCCCCGGGCGGTCTCCGCATTCAACATGGCCACGCAAACCACGCGAGCTGTCAACGGCCACAAGTTGAACTGCGCCTGGATTTCCCGCCGCCGGACCTCGCGATCCGGCCCCTCGGGCATCCGCGCCGCTTCCCGGAACAAGTACTCGATCTGCGCCTCGTCAAACCCCTCCATGGGAAGGGCCGAGGTCTCGATGTCAAACACCAGCTTGGCCATGGCTGCAACAGGATGCGGTCCCGGCTTTCTTCGCCCAGGACCGTCATCCCGGCAAGCCGCGACCTGACTGGTTCAGGCTACTTTTTCTTCGCAGGTTTCTTCGCCGGTTTCTTGGCGGCAGCTTTCTTTTTGGCAGGCACTTCGACTCACCTCCCTTCATCCTCAAGTGGGATTGAATTCGTTTCTGACATTCTGACATGCGGCTGCGTCGTTGAATAATTTCTTAACTACGAATTCATTTTCGACTTGTCAAAGAAATTGTGCGCGCCTGCGAAAATATTCGCGGCCCGAGCTCTTGCTATCATTCGCGGGTTACCTCGCCCGCCCGTTCCATTCGGCGCGCGCCCGCTCGAGCGACTCGGCATTGCCGATGTCCATCACCGTGCCCTGGATGAAGTGGGCCCACATCGGCGACCGCCCGCACAGCGATGCCAGCAGATGGCCGGGCGCGTCGGGCGAGCCGCCCGCCGCCAGATGCTCCGCCACCAGCGGCAGCACCCGCACGGGCAGCAGATACACCGGCGGCACTGCCCAGCAGGATCGAGGCTCGGCGGGCTTCTCCGCAAACTCGAGCACCCTCCCATCGCCGCTCACCACCGCGATCCCGGTCCGCCGGCGCGCTTCCAAATCCCTCAGCTCCCTGACGCAGATCCATACATCGGGCCGCGCACGGAACGCGCCCGCCAGATCCGCCAGCGAGAACCGGAGCAGATTGTCGGCCGCGCACACGAGCAGATCCTCCGCCAGCCCCCGCACCTCGATCGCCAGCTCGAGATCGCCGATCGCGCCCCGCCGCGTCTCGTTGTCGGTCGTCCCGTCGTCCAGCAGATCGACCGCCAGCCGGCCTCGATACCCGTCCCGCCACATCGAGAACTGCCCGGCAAAACGATGGTTCGTCACCAAATGGGCCACCCCGATCTCCGGAATCTCCTCGATCGACTCCACCAGCCAATCGAGGATCGTCCGCCCGCCGACCTCGAGCAGCGCTTTGGGCCGGTCTCGGGTCACCGGATACAGCCGGGTCGCATACCCAGCAGCAAGAATCACGGCGCGCATATCCAGGACAATCCGTCGGCCGGCTCGACCGCCGCCGCCGCCCACTGCTCCCCCAGCTTCGGATGACGCTTCACGTAGGCCTCACGCGCCGTCCCCATGGCATCCTCGGCCCGCTCCCGCCGCACCAGGGCGATGCAGCAGCCGCGAAAACCCGCCCCGCTGAACCTGGCCCCCAGCACCCCCGGCGCGCCGGCCAGGATCTCATACAGATCGATCAGCGGCGGACAGCCGCACTCGTACTGCTCGATCGAGCTGCGCCCCGATTCGGTCATCAGGCTGCCGAACCGATCGAGATCGCCCGCGGCCCACGCGCGAATGCCGGCCGCCACGCGGCGCATCTCGCTGAAGAAGTGGGCGGCGCGCCGCGCCGGGGCTCCCGCCAGAAGCCCGCGGCGCCTCTCGTACTCTTCGGCCGTGACCCGGCCCAGGACTGCCGGCCCGCCCCGATGCCCCGACGCCTCGAGCAGGATCCGCGCCCCCGCCTCGCACTCGGCCACCCGATCGTTATACCCCGTCGTGGCCAGGGATTGCCGCAGGCCCGAAAAGGCCAGCAGAAACAGCGGCCTCGAACGGCCCACAGGCTTCGGGATCCGGCGAATCCCCGTTGGCAGTCCGCTCGCATCCATCCCCGCCTCCTCCGATCCGAAGGCCCGGCAATCGATCACCGTCAGCTCCTCGGATCGCGAAACCAGGATCGATGCCGGATCCAGGATGCCGTTGCGCAAGTTCAAATAGCCGTTCTCGATCTGCTGGTCCAGGCGGATGGCTTCCGAGGCCGTGAGCGCCGATCCGTTGACCTCCGCCAGCGCATGCAGATACGCCAGCCCGACCGCTGCTGACGAGCTCAGCCCCCCTTCGCCCCATGCCCCCGCGATCCATCCCCGAATCCCCCGGTTCAGAGGCCCCTTGGCCCCGCTCAACGCTGCGGCCGCCCCTCGGGCGTAATTGCCCCAGTCGCCTCCCCGCCGAGCTGCGATGGGCGCATCCAGACGGAATCGCACCTCGCCGGCATACGCCCCGCTCCGCAGCTGCACCTCCGGGCCGTCCGCCGGCTCATAAGCCAGATGCACCGCCGGCTCGATCGCCAGCGCGGTCACCGTCCCCCACTGGTGATCGATGTGCGCCCCCAGAGGGCAAATCCGGTACGGGGCGCGCACGACCCGCACCGGCCCTTTCGCCGGCCCGAACGCCGCCCGCAACCGTTCCGCCCACATGGCCCCCGAGCTTATACCGGGCCCATCCTTGCGTCAGTCAAAAACAATCCGGCCCCAGGCGCGCGAAACGCCCGATTCCCGCCTCCATCGAGCGCGCATGGGCGATCCTCGGTCGTCCGCGTTGACAGGCGCTGGCGGGCTCCATAGGCTCTGGCCTCGCACACGCGCAACCGAACTGGACCAATTATGACAATCCATCGATTCATCCTCCTCCTCCTTTGGCTCGTTGCATTCTTTCCCGGCCCCGCCCCCTTCGCCGCGGACAGGCCCAACATCGTCGTGTTCCTCGTCGACGACATGGGCGTGATGGACACTTCGGTGCCATTCCTCACGGACGAATCCGGCCAGCCGAGGCGCTACCCGCTGAACGACTTTTACCGCACGCCGAACATGGAGCGATTGGCCGCGGGCGGGATTCGCTTCAGCCAGTTCTGCGCGATGAGCGTCTGCTCGCCCACCCGCATCGCGATCATGACCGGGCAGAACGCCGCTCGGCACCGGACAACCAACTGGATCAACCCGGACAAGAACAACGCCGGTCCGCAAGGCCCGCCCGACTGGAACTGGCGCGGCCTCAAGCGGGGCGGCGTGACTCTGGCTGGCCTGCTGCGCGACGCCGGCTATCGCACCATCCATGTGGGCAAAGGCCACTTCGGCCCGCGCAACGCCGAGGGGGCCGATCCGCGCAACCTCGGCTTTGACATCAATGTCGGCGGGGCATCTATCGGAGCGCCTGGCAGCTATTACGGCCAGCGGAGCTACGGCCTGAGCACGCAGCGGAGCCAGGCCGCTGTGCCGCATCTCGAGAAATACCACGGGACAGAGACCTTCCTCACCGAGGCGCTGACCCTCGAGGCCAACGCCCGAGTGAGCGACGCCGTGAAGGCCGGCCAGCCGTTCTTCCTCTACCTCGCCCACTATGCCGTGCACGCGCCGTTCGAGCCCGACCCGCGTTTCGCCGCGCACTACGCGGATTCGGGCAAGCCGCCCTCGGCGCAGGCCTTCGCCACGCTGATCGAGGGCATGGACAAGTCGCTGGGCGACCTGCTCGGCCACCTCGACAAGCTCGGCGTGGCCGAGAGCACGCTCGTCTTTTTCCTGGGCGACAACGGCTCGGACGCCCCGCTCGGACAGCCGCATGAGATCGCCTGCGCCGCGCCGCTGCGGGGCAAGAAAGGCGCCCATTACGAAGGCGGCATGCGCGTGCCGTTCATCGCCGCATGGGCTCGCGCGCGCGCCGCCGATCCGCGCCAGAAACGGCTGCCGATTCCTGCGGGCGCCCTCCAGGGCCAACAGGCCGCCGTGCAGGATCTATTCCCGACGATCCTCTCGCTCGCCGGGGCGAAAGCGCCGCCCGGCCACGTGGTGGACGGGCTGAATCTCGAGGTCTTGCTGCAAGGCGATCCGGACCGCAGCCGCCCGGAGCGGTTCCTGATGCACTATCCGCACGCGCCGCACCGGAGCGATTACTGGACCAGCTACCGCGATGGCGACTGGAAGGTCATTTACCACTACTTCCCCTCGGCGGCGTCCGAGGGCTCGCACTACCAGCTCTTCAATCTCGACACCGACCCGTTCGAGCAAGCCAACCTCGCCGCATCGAATCCCGCCGAGCTCCGCCGGATGATGGCCGGCCTGATCGCCGCCCTCGAGGCGCACCAGGCGGTCTATCCCGTCGACCAGCAGCGCGCGCCCCTGAAACCGAAGCTGCCTTGACCCTCATGAACCTCTCCCTCTCCCGGCCTTGGGCCCCCCTCGCCTGCGCTCTGCAGGGGAGAGGGCAGGATGAGGGGGCGTTGCGCGGTTCATGGGTTCCGGGCGCGAACCTTGGCTCGGAGAGTTTTGCCATGAAACAGAAACTGATCCTGTTCCTTTCGTTGTGGGCCGCTTGTCACGGGTCGTTCGCAGCTGAGCCGGCTCCGCATATCCTGTTTGTGATGGCGGATGACATGGGCTGGGGGCAGACCGGCTACCGGGGACATCCTGTGCTCCGAACTCCAAACCTGGACGCGATGGCGGCCAGCGGCCTGCGCTTCGAGCGTTTCTATGCCGGCGGGCCAGTCTGTTCGCCCACGCGCGCGTCGGTCCTCACGGGCCGCTCCCATGATCGCGCGGGGGTGCTCAGCCACGGCTACGCGCTCCGCCTCCAGGAAAAGACCATTGCGCAGGCGCTCCGGGGCGCCGGCTACGTCACCGGCCATTTCGGCAAATGGCATCTCAACGGCCACAAGGGGCCGGGGGCGCCGATCTTTGCGGACGACCCCCGCAATCCGGGCGCGTTCGGCTTCGACGAGTGGGTATCGGTCTCGAACTTCTACGACGTCGATCCGCTCATGAGTCGCCAGGGCCGCTTCGAAGAGTTCAAGGGCGACTCCTCCGAGATCGCGGTGGCCGAGACGGTGAAGTTCCTCGAGAAACATCGCGCCGGCGGCCGGCCGATGTTCGCTCTCGTCTGGTTTGGGACGCCGCACAGCCCGTTCAAAGCGCTCGAGCCGGACAAGGCCCCGTTCGGCGGCCTCACGGCCGCGTCCGCCAACCACCACGGCGAGCTGGCGGCGATGGACCGCAGCATCGGGACATTGCGCAATAAGCTCCGCGATCTTGGCATCGCGCGGAACACGCTCCTGGTTTTTTGCAGCGACAACGGCGGCCTGCCGGAGATCGAGCCCGACACCGTGGGCGGCTTGCGCGGCAACAAGGGGAGCGTCTTCGAGGGCGGCATTCGTGTGCCGGGCATCATCGAGTGGCCCGCTGTGATCCAGCCGCGTGTCACCCGTTACCCGGCATGCGTGATGGACCTGTTCCCCACCGTCGCCGACATCCTCGGCCTGCCGGACCGCGTGATGCTCAAGCCGGTCGACGGCCGCAGCCTCAGGCCGCTGTTCGCTCGCGAGCTCGGCGAGCGCCGCCAGCCCATCGGCTTTCGGTACCAGAACAAGCGCGCCCTGGTGGACGACCGCTACAAGCTGCTCACCGACAATCTCGCTCGAGGCCAGTTCCAGCTCTACGATCTGATCGCCGATCCGAGAGAATCCCGCGACCTGAGCATCGACCTGCCCGAGGTGGCATCGCGCATGCGCAAGCAGTTGCTCGATTGGAACGGATCGGTGGACGCGAGCTTCGCCGGAAAGGATTATCCCGAAGGCAGAGTCACGCCGCCCGATCCGGCATCGGTGTTTTGGTTCGAGACGCCCGCCTACCAGCCATGGCTCGAGCAGTGGAAGGATCGCTGGGAATACAGGAGCTACATCGAGCGCGCGCTGGGCCAGACCAAGCCCACCGCCCGGAAGAGAGCGGCCCAGTGACCCAGCGCCTGCAGGATGCCAATCGCCGCGCAGGGCGTGCATCCCCTATCGCCACTATGAAACAATCATCCGCGTTCATGAAACAGCGCGCCCTTGCGCGTGCTTCCGTGACGGTCCTTTTGGCAGCCCTTGCTGCCTGGGAATCGCCTGCCGCGAATTTCGCCGACGGCGCCGCCGCCCCTCATCGCGGCGTTTGGCAGAAGGAGTTTATCCTCGAGGATCCGCGCGGCAATCCGTTCTTCGATATCGAGCTTCGTTTCATCTTCACCTTGCCGGATGGGAAGGAGATCCAGGCGGAAGGATTCCACCGCGGCGGCAGCCGCTGGGCGGGGCGGGCTTATTGCGGGCAGGCTGGCCTGTGGAAATGGCGCACCGTGTCCAATCGCCCCGCGCTCGATGGACAGAGCGGCCGGTTCGACGTCGTGCCGTCCGCGCTGCCGGGCAAGCTCCGCCAACACCCGCGCGATCCGCACCAGTTTGCCTACGACAACGGGGAGTGGTTCCTCCACCTGGGCGACACCGGCTACCGCTATGTGACCGACACCGAGCCGCTTTGGCGGCAATATATCGACGAGGCCGCCGAGGCGGGGTTCAGCAAGATCCGCACGTGGTTCTGCCGCGGCCGCAGCGATGTCGCCGCCCTGTTCGCCAAAGACCGGGAAGGGCTGGACCTGGCCTACTGGGATGAAATCGAGCGGCGTCTGATCTATGCGCTCGAGCGGCACCCGCAGATTCAGTTCCAGCTGATCCCCTACGGCGAAGATACAGCGGAATTGCGCCGCTATGGCGAAGGCGAGCGTGCGTCGCGCCTTGTGGCCCGCTACGCCCAGGCCCGGTTCTCCGCCTTCCCGAACGTGCAGTGGTGCATCTCGAATGATACCATCATCACGCCTGAGCCCGGCCGCCGCAACGCCGACCCAGCCACCATCGACCGGATTGGGCGCGACATGCGGGCGCGCGAGCCCTGGGGCACGCTCATCTCCAACCACCAGGCGCGTTTCCGCGGCTACTCGTTCGTCGACGCCGCGTGGTCGGACATCATCACCCTCGAAGACCGCGACCAGGTGGCCGGGGCGATCCTTCTGCAATACCGCGCGCTGGGGAACGATCCGGTGGTGCTCGATGAAGACCGCTACGGCAACTACATCTCGCCCAAGCACGATCGATACTTCTTCCGGCGCCTGATGTGGGCCAGCCTCCTGAGCGGCGGGCACGCGACCTACGGCGGCATGAACACCTATGAGCCGTTCGCGGGCCCGGACAAGCTGCAGGGCGTCCAGGGCTATTTGACCGCTGTGCGCGATGGCCGCCTCGACGATGGCGCAGCCGATTTCCGCCACATCCGGCGCTTCTTTGCCGAGGCGGGTCTGACGCTCGCCGACCTGGAGCCGAACGATCCCATGGCTGGCAGCGACGGGCACAGCGTGAAGGTCATCGCCGGCCCCCACACCATCATTGCGTATCTCCAGAACCCGGATTCGCGCGCGCCCGAAAGCGCCAACGTGGCGGAGGCGCCCGCCGCCTGCCGCCTGCACCTGCCATCGGGCGCCTGGCGTATTCGGTGGTTCGATCCGCGCACCGGCCAATGGCATCCGAATCCCGAGCCCATCGAGGTTATCGGCGGCTCCACCCGCGAGTTCCGATCGCCGTTCCCGGGCGATGCGGTGCTGCTACTGAGCCTGCCCGATCGCGGCTGAGGCGGCTGGCTCGTTTTCCGTCACGATCATGCGGATCCAACCTGCGGCGCGGCCCTCGCGCGCACGCGGCCCTTCCCATCGACCGGAAGCCAGCGGGCAATCTCGATCGCCTACCGCGCGCCGAAAAAGGTCGTGGCCGATCCCGCCGGCGCGGTGTAGCGCAGTGAGCCGCGCCGGAGCCGATGGGCACCCGCGGCTGCGTATTTCTCGGTGGCCGATGTCCGCCATGCATCGAATGTCGCGCTGCCGCTGCCCTGGACCTGCACGCTCCCAGCCCAGCCAGGGCGATCCAGCCGGCCAGGAGTCTGCAGGGCCGCCCCAACGCCCCCGGCTGTCTCTGGGTGGCATGGCTTGGTCGATGGAATGTGGTGCTGTTTCTCATAGGGATGGCCTTGGGTGATTCCGATCGGAAAGGGGGTGCTCGATGCGGCGGGCCAGCGCATCGTTGGTGAATATCCGGGTTTGGACATTCGTGGCCAGCGGGATGGCGGCGGGTGAACGGCCGTTGAGGATGGCCAGGGCGGTTTGGGCGGCCCACTCGCCCTGCTCGCGCGCGACCTTCGTCACGCCCAGGACAGAGTACGGCATCATGAAATCGTCGCATGTGATGACCGGCTTGCGGATGTGTTCGTGCACCCAAGCGACGGCTGCGTCCCTGTCCCAATCGCGAATCGCCCCGTTGGTCGGCAAATAGATGAGGTCGGCGTCGGCGTTGGCTTGCACGAAAGCGGTCTTCCACGCGGCGAAGTCGCTCACCAGGCGGTAGCTCGGCTCCAGCCCGAGCCGCCGGTAGAGCGGATCGAGCAGGTCCCGATTGCTGCGCTCGGAGGTCGAGTCCTCGGAAAGCACGACCAGTTTCCGGATCCCCGAATGCCGCCGCCGCACGGCGTTGATGGCTTGGTCGATCGGCACGACCTCGATCATGCCCGTGACGTTGGCGGTCGGCAGGCCATACTGCGCGCACGACCAATTCACACCGCAGAACACGACCGGCCGGCCGTCCTGCTTGAAATGCGGCGCCACGACGTATTTCACTGCATCGTCGTCCGAGGCGATGAGGATGTCGGGATCGAATTCCTGAATGGCGTTCAGGGCGACGGCGGCGTTGGATCGGATGGCATCGGCGCCCGGCTGGCGTTTGCTGTCCAGGAAATGCACGCGCAGGTCGGCACGGTTCGTCAGCGTCTCCCGGATCCCCTGCATGATGTCGTCGCTCGATCCATAGCCGGCGTGGTAAGAGTTGAGATGGAAGACGCGGGGGAGTTCGGCGCCGGAGAGGGGGGCGGCTGGAAGGAGCAGCGCCAGGAGCAACCCCAGCCCATGGGCCCGGAATATCGAGCCGCCGCCCGCCGATCCGCTGTTGCGTATCCCCATCATTTCCATGCGCTGAACGCCCGGGAGATCTCCTTTTGGTTCCTGGGGCTGATGGGGTCCTGCGAGTCGATCTGCCATTGGAACAGCTGCAGGCGCAGGTCATCGAGGGTTTTCCGATGGGCGGGCCGCGATGCGAGGTTGGTCTCCTCCCGCGGATCGGCGCGCAGGTCGTAGAGCTCCTCGAAGCCGCCTGCATACCAGATGTATTTCCATTCCCGGGTGCGGAGCATCTTCGAGTACTCTCCGGGGACGTTGTAGGGGGCGGTGAACCGCAGCGGATGCCCGGGCACAGTCTGCGCCTCCCGCCAGGCCTCGAGGAACGATTCCGTGCTGCGGTAGGGATTGCGCATCCAGGGATAGCAGATCTCGCCATGGATCGCCGGCTTGTGCCGGTTCGTTTCGCCCCGCAGCAAGGGGGCGAACGACCGGCCTTGAACGCCATACGGCGCATCGAGCCCGCACAGCTCATAGAGCGTGGGCGCAACGTCCACCTCCTCGACCAGCGTGTCCACGACGACCCTCGGCGCGAGGCGGCCCGGCCAGGAGATCAGAAACGGCACGCGCATCAGGACGTCCGGCATGACCAGATCCTTCTTGCACATGCCGTAGTCGAAACCGAAATCGCCATGGTCGCTGGTGAAGACGACGATGGTGCGGCCTCGCAGGCCGCGCGCCTCGAGCGCATCGAGGATGGCCCCGACGTTTTCGTCGACCCAGGAGATCATGCTGAAATAGACGGCCAGGTAGCGGCGCCGGTCGGTATCGCTCGCCTCGAGGGATCGCTGGACCGCCTGCTTGATCTTGTAGCGCGGGGCCCGGTCGTCGAGCACGCCCGGCTGGACCGCCGGAAGCTGGATTCGGTCCAGCGGGTATTGCGCCTCGAACTTGCGCGGGGCGATGTGCGGCACGTGGGGCTCGATGAAGGACACGCAGAGGAAGAATGGCTGCCGGGCAGGCGCCTGATCGAGAAACTCGATGGCCCGGGCGCGGTTCACGTAGGCGTCGGACAGCTTCTCGTCCAGGTCGTACCAGGCGGATGAGGCCCACGAGCCCAGCGTGCGAAGGCGTTCGCTGCGTTCCCTGGCAAACGCCTTGAATGCGGCGCGCTCGCCCACCGGCCGCTCCCACTCATGCCCGGCCACGAAATCGAAGTTGGCGAACTCGTTGGTCTCGAGCAGATGGTTCTTGCCGACATAGCCGAGCCGATAGCCAGCCTGCTTGAACACCTTGAACAGATGCGGCTCGAACGCCGCCAGCCGGGCATCGTTCTCGAGCACACCATGGGAGTGGCCATAGCGTCCGGTGAACAGGCTGCAGCGCGAGGGCACGCAGACCGGCGCGGCGCTGAAATAGCCATGCAGGTCTGCGCCGCCCCGGGCCAGCCGGTCCAGGTGAGGCGTCCGAGCCTGCCCGCCATGCACGGACATGCCGTCAAACCGCTGCTGGTCGGTCATCAAAAACAGCACATTCGGGCGGGCCGATCCTCCCGGCGAAGGTTGGATTTCCGGGTTCCCTCCTGGCGTGGCGGCCGATGCCCAAACGCCAAAGGCGGCGGCACCGAGCAAGCGGACGGTTATTCCAAAACAGTACGAGGACATGCTCGGTGCCATCTTACTGGATGCGACGGAATTGAAAAGAAAATGGCGATGCAATACGGGGCTTCATCGTGGTGTTTTTCCTTTCTGCTGCTGGGCTTTCTTCCATGCCGGCACGGGCGTCGGAGGCGCATCCTGTTCCTCAAGAACGAGCGCGCGCAGGGCGGCGAAATCCAGGAGCGGATCCTGCGTCCGCACGCGCCAGTCCTGAAGCGCTCGAAGGAGACGCTCCTGCTGGGCTTTGAGCTCCGGCTGGCCGGCCAGGTTCTTGAACTCGTGCGGATCGGACTCGAGATCGTAGAGCTCGATGAACTCGCCCGTGGCCGCCCGCCTCTGGACTTTCCGATACTCGGCCAGCGGGATCTCGTTCGGCCACTGGAAGGCCGGATCTTTGAGCAGCGTGACGGTGAGCTTGTAGCGCGCGTCGCGGATGCTGCGCTGCGGGTTGAGGTTTCGAGGCTCGTGCGTGGTGTATTCTGTGGCCAGCACGTCGCGCCATGTTATCCGCTGCCCGCGCAGCAGGGGCAGCAGCGAGCGGCCGGGCAATCCCTGCGGCGGCTCGGCCTTGGCGAGCTCGAGGAGCGTGGGCATGAGGTCGATCGAGCAGACCAGCGCATCGCTGACCCGCGGTTTCACCCGGCCGGGCCACCAGGCGATGAACGGCACGTTCACGCCGGCCTCGAACGAGGTGACCTTGGCGCGGAGCATGGGCGGACCGTTGTCGCCGAGCACGACAAGGAACGTGTTTGTGAGCAAGCCGCGCTGCCGCAGCACGTCCAGCAGCACACCCACGCCTTCGTCCACCCGGTTGACACAGGTCGTGAACTCGGCCACACGCTGGCGCAACGCCGGCGAGTTCGTCCCCATGAACGGAAAAACCTCCGCCTGCTCCGGCAGGACTTTGGCCTTGGGGCTGCCCGCCACGTCCTGCAGGTGCGGATCGTGAGGGTCGAAGAAATTGAGCATCAGGAAAAATGGCTGCCCGCCAGTCTCCGCCAGGAAGGCGTTGCACTTGAAGCGGACTTTGCCCATGTCGCGCGTGTCGGCGGTATTGACCTGTTTATAATCGAACTCGAAAGAGCTCTCCGGCGCGACATGGAGCTTGCCGATAATGCCGGTGCGATAGCCGGCCTTCTTCAGCAGGGTCGGCAGCGCCGGCACATCGGGCCGCATCGCATAGCCGAGATGCGCGAGGCCGATCTGGCCGTTCTGGTGCGGATAGAGCCCGGTCAACATGCTGCTGCGCGACGGGCTGCACGATGCCTGGGTGACATAGCCGCGCGTGAACCGCACGCCTTCTCGCGCCAGCCGGTCCATGTGGGGCGTTGTGGCCACCGTGTCGCCGTAACAGCCGAGCTGGAAGCCCATGTCATCGCCGGTGACGAGGATGAGATTCGGCCGCTCGCCAGCCATGCCGAGCAAGGGCAGCCACAGGCCGAGACAGACAGCACGGAGAAACCGATCAGTCAACGAGCACATAGAAAGCATCCTCCGGCAGGCGAACGGACAGGCTTCCTCCATCGGTTGTCGCTTCCAGCTTGCGGATGGGCATGAGGTTCGCATCGAGCGCTCGAGCGCGCTCGAGCGCGGGATTCTTGAGCCGGACTTGCGCATCGGCCTTCTCGATCTCCCATCTGCTCCCGCCAGTATCCAGAATCCGGAACCCACTGACCATGGTGTCGGCGGCCTTGAAACGCGCCGGGCGCGCCGCCCAACCGGCGGGACGGCAGGTGGTGCCGGCCTGGATCAGGACTTTTTTCGAATCGGCGAGCGGCCGGTCATCGAGCGCAATGACGACGATGGCGGCGTACGGATTGGCGCAGGCAATCCGAACGTCTGCGAGCTGCACCGGACCGGCTTGCCTGAGGAAACCGGCGGCGGCTTGGACCTTGGGGGCGTTGACCGTGTAAAGACCCTTGCCGAAATCGGTGGCCAGCTCGCCGGTCGCGCTGCGCACGATCTTCCGGTTGCGGTCAATGAAAGGGGCCAGGTCCGCAACCCGCGTCCGGGCAGGATCCCCGCCATACTTCACATGGACCGGCCCGACCATGAACGCGAGCGGATCCACGACGCCCTGGAACGAGGCGTTCTCGGGCTTATCCCCCCTGTCGCGATTCGGATCGTAGGCGCGGCCTTCGGCGATGAGAGGCGTCTTCCGATCCCACAGACCCTGCAGGGGCCGCTGCTCGACCACGACCGGAGCCGCCGGTTTGACATAGGATTTGCGGTACATGAGGGCGGCTGCGGGGAACTGGCCCAGGAGCATGGGCGTGGCGTAGGTCCACTTGTTGAGCGGCGCCTGCCATTCGGGCGCGCCGTTGGCGAACCAGAAGAACGAGTCGACGCCGGTCAGGCTGCACTGGGCGGCGACCATGAGGGGGCCTTCGCTCTGATACAGCATGGGGGGGACCCACAGGCTCTCGGGGATCACGAATGGATGCCCCACCACCTGCTTGACGTTGAACGGCAGCGACTCGGGCTCGAGCGTGCCCGAGGGATTCGAGAAGTACTGGTGCGGAAGGATCTGCCAGCCGACGTTGAGGCCCTTGTGCTGGCCGCCGAAGTAATGGTTCTTGCCGATGACCTCGTTGGCGGTGTAGCTCCAGCGCTCGGCGTCCTCGGTCAGCTCGTCCACCGACTTCCAGTTGCCCGCGTTCACGAGCTGGCGCGCGCCCAGGTCTTCCCGGAGGAACCGGGCGGCTTCCCGGTTCCAATCGAACATGGTTTCCGCCATGAACTGAAGCTGGTCGGCGAGGCGCTGCTCGCGTCCCGGCGCGCCGCCTTTGAGCTCGCGGGCGGCGGCGGTGAACTCCCAGACGATGAACAGGCCGGGGATCCCTTCGGCGGCATTGTCGTCGGGATGCGCATAGTACTTCCAGGCGCGGAGTGCGGCGGCATAGCTGCCATGCTTGCGGGCCACCCATCGGGCGTATTGCCGGCGCAGGACCATCAGCGGTTCACCGGCCACGCGCTGCATGGTGTAGAAAAGCATGCTGTCCTCGTTCTGGATCTGGATGATCGCCACCGCGGGGTCGTCCTTGAGGGGGATGCCATTGTAGGGATTGGGCGTGGTGTAGAGCGTTCGGATCCAGCCTTTGTAGGCCTCTTGCACCTTGGGATAGAAGAAGACGAGGGCGGACAGGTTGGCGTTGTCGGGAATGCCCCACGGGGGGAGCACTTCCGTGTGCGATCCCCAGTAAGGCGACAAGATCGTGTAGATGCCCGCCTGTTTCATGGCGGCAACCAGCTTGAACGCCTCGTCCAGCTCCTTCGCATTGATGTCGGAAAGCGAGGGCGCGGGAGCCGCCTGGCCTTCGGGGGCACGCCGGGGGGCGGTCGGCGGAAGGTGCCCGTGCCAGCGGACGATGTTCACGCCGCGCTTGGCGAGGAATTGCGCGTGGCGCACCAGCTCCCCGAAACTCAGGTTGCGCTGGTTGTAATCGCTGCCGCCCCAGAACCGAATGGGCTGGCCATCGCCGCGGACGAAATCCATCCCATCGGCGCTGCGTCGGATAAAGCCATGTTCGCCGGCCACCTTCTCGTTGAGGAATCGCAGATCCAGCAGGGCGTCGGGCGAGAGCGGATCGGGCTCGGGCTGGAACTCCCAGGCCTGGCCCGGCTGGAACCGGATCACCTCCGGCCAGTTCTCGCCCGGGCGAAACTTGGCGTGCGGTTGGAAGGGCTCGTCGGCGAGGACGAGGCAATCCACCGCATTCCACATCTTCTCGGCTTTGCTGGCGCCGTCGCTGCCCAGCAGGAATTCGACCTTGTGCTCGCCGGCCGGCAGGCTGTGGGTTCCGAGATGAATCCAGGCCAGGGCGCGAAAGCCGGTCGAGCCATCGAGCGACACGGGCCGATGGTCCACCACGCGCGCGGCGGGCTCCGGCGGAGCGACGGCCGGAGCGCCCTTGCGCTTGCGCTCGACGTCGCGGACGACTCGCTGCCATTGGTCGCGGGCAGCCTTGTCCTGGGCTGCCATCGCTTCCGCGTCCACGGGAGTCCAATGGGTGGAATCGAGCCGAAAGGCAAGCCCGGTGGCGCGGTCGTTGGCGCGGACCCACAAGGCGTACTGGCCCGAGCTGGCCAGCCGCACCGCGTAGCCGACCACGCCCGCCGGATTCCCATTCTCCGAAAAGCTCGAGATCCAGGCGCCGCCGGATAGCTCATCGGGGTCCGCCTCGTCCAGGCCGGCATTGGGATAGACTCTCTGGAATGGCGCCGACTCCCCTTCAATCCAGTGCAAGGCGGCAAAGACCGGCCCGGCGCACGCCGCCATCAAGCCGGCCAGGAGAGGAGGGAGAATTCTCCGAGCCACGACTCGCGCTTTGCACTCCTGAACCGCGGAATGCCGTCTCTCCCTGCCCTCTGCCCCGCGGTGCGCGGGCGAGAGGATGGCCGAAGACCGGAAGGGAGGAAGTTCGTGGGGATCGATCGGTGGCATCATGGCGAGCACGTCGACGATCGTTTCATTTCACTCGACCTTTTGGAAGTGCAAGTTTCGCAGCCCGGCGCTGGTGGAGGCATTCTGGAGGTGAATGCGGACCGTGAGCCGGCCATCCGAGACGGGCACGGTCAGCGCAGACGTCCATTGCAGCTGGCCGGAAGCCAGCTCGTAGCTGCCGGCATCCTCGCCCTCGAATTCCACCCGCTGCGCGGTGGCGCTGTAGGCGTCGCCGACCTCGGCGCTAACGAGGTAATTTCCGTTTTCGACCCGGACTTCGAAATCGTACCAATCATTGGGATTGGTGGCGGGAGAGCCGGTCTGGGTGTGAATGACCTTGCGCAGCTGCGCGCTTTGATTCGCCTGCCCCGAGGGCTGGCGGAAATCCACCTTGCCAGCCGCGCACCAGTCGCCCAGCAGCCAGCCGTAGCCGATGGTGTCCGTGTAGGCGTGCAGCCGCCGGCGGCCCTCGCAGAGATAGTAAATCTCGGCGAATCGGAACTGGCCCGATGTGATCGGCGGGGCCACCGGATCGATCGAGCCATGCCACAACTCGTAAAGCTGGGGGAATGTGTTGAGCAGATAGCGATACCGGCCGGCGTAGTCGGGCGCCGGCCCCTTGGCGACCACCGAGAAGTGCAGGTGACCCCATTGCCAGTCGCCCCAGATGAAGCCCAGCAACTGGCCGCGGGTCACGGTGTCCCCGGTTTGAACCCGGAGCTTGGCCACATTCAGATGCTGGTAGACATAGTAGATCCCCGGCTGCGCGGCGCTCTCGATCAGCAGACACGCTTCGTTCGCGCTGCCCGTGGGCGTCGCCCACCGGATGGTGCCGTCCTCGACGGCCTGCAGGCCGTGCAGCTCCTGTCCGCGGGCCTCATGCATATTCAAGTCGGCGCCCTCGTGCGAGCGCGTCGGCAACAGGTAGGCGAACATCCCGCTGTCCTCGTCCATCGTCCAGACATAGCCGTCTTCGCGGCTGATCGGGAACGTGAACCGCGCCGGGTCGAGCAGCGGCCGGGCGGGATCGGAAAGGCAGAGCAATGCATCGCGAGCGGTGAGGGCATGGATCAGAGGATAGTCCGCATCCGTGGTCAGCCGGGCCACCGGCTGGGTATCGGCAACAAACAGGCGAATGCCGTTGACGATCGCAGGCCGATCCCGCCGGGCCATGCGCAGCCGCGCCTGGACGCCGTCCACCGCCACCGTGGCATAATCGTTCGTGATGGCCAGGAGCTCGACCTCTTTGCCCATGAACTCATGGCGCTGGCCCACGGCGAAATCGACGTAGGCGGCGTTGCCCCACACGATCGGGGCGGCGGCCGCCGAGGGCGGCGCCAGCCGGAAGAACTCGTTGCTGGCGCCCTTCGGCAGAGTGACCGATTTGCGGCCGTGGGCCACGCCAGGCTCCATCTCGACCCGGGTCCAGGTGCTGGTCTGGGTCACGACAGACGTGCGCTGGAGCTCGACGTCATCCGGCTTTGCCGGCCAGCTCAGGAGCACATCGCTATCCCCGGGCTGGATCTCGAGGCGGAACGGCGGGGCGTCCCGCGTGAACAGTTCGAGGACTTCGCCGGGCGACAGCGCGCGGTCATAGACTCGCAGGTCATCGAGCAGGCCGCCGTAAAACCGGGTAGCGTTGAGATCCTGGCGGCCGCCGATGAAGAGATCGCCGGCCGGCTGGATCCCGTCCCCGCCGTTCGGCGTCGTGCCGCAGGGTTGTCCGTCCATGTAGAGCGTGCCTCCCGAGCCCGGAGCCACCGTCAGGGTGCAGAGGTGCCAGGCGTCATCGTTGTACGGACCGGAGGTTGTCAGGATTGGATTCTGGGCTGTGTCGTTGCTGTCGCGGATGGTGACGAGCATCTGGTTCCGATCCGGCGCGCTGGCGGCGGAAGACTCGCCCAGGTAAATGTTCACGCTATGGGCCGTGTTATAGGCCGCGTGGCTGAAAATGTATTGGAAACCGTTGCCCTCGAGCTCGGCCGCGCGGAACCAGAAGGAGACGGTGAAGGCCGTGCCGTAGTCGAAATCGGGCGCCCGCAGATGATCGTTCACCTCATCCAGCACCAGCGCATTGGAGACGATTCCACTCGCCCAGACCGGGCCGTTCACCAGGGTCGCATCGTGCCCGTTGCCGCTTGCGTCTGCCGCGGTCGTGCCAGCGCCGTCGTCCAAGGTCCAATGGGCGATGGGATCCAAGCGGAGCGGAGCGACCCGCAGGACGGCATTGCTGCTGGTGGCGCTGGAAAACAGATTGCTGACCGTGACCGCAAACAGCGTCCCATCCATATCCATCGTGGCCGATTGAATAGTGTAATCCAGCTGGTCGGCGCCGGCGATCGCGACGGCATTGCTCGACCATTGGACGAAATGCGGCGGCGTGCCGATGACCGAGGCGCTGAATGTGACGGGTTGGAGCTCGACGACCTGCTGGCTCACGGGTTCCGCGGTGAAGACAATCGGTTGATCTGCAGAAGGCTGGGGCGTTAGAGCGGCCACTTCCCCATCCGACAAGGCATGGCTGTAGATGCGCAGATCGTCGATCATGCCGTTGAGGATCCTCGGGTCCAAATCCGCTGGATCGATCGGATCCGGCGTCCGGCGCCCCAGGAAAATCGAGCCGGCGGGATTGACTCGGGTGCCGAACGTGCTTTGGTAGCCCGTGCCCGCGTAAGGAGCCAGCGCGCCGTCCACGTAAAACTTCAGCCGGGTTCGATCGGCGACGGTCCCGCTGGGATCGAACACCAGCGTGAGCATGTGCCAGTTGCCGGTGATGCCAATATCTGTCCGCCCTTCCCACTCATCCGACAGGAAGGGCCAGGTGTCATGGCTGTAGACACGCCCCGTGCCGCCTGTGTCGGTCCGGACGACCGAATGGTAGATCCCCGTCCTCGGCGCCGGCTCCGCCATGGACAATCCGTAGAAGTTGATGCTGCCGATCTTGTCGTAGAACGCATGGGAGAAGAAATAGCTGGAGGCGGTTGCTTTGGCCGTGCCCTTCACCCAAAGGCTGATCGTCCAGGCGCCTTCTGCGCCAGCGTAGTCGAAGTCCGGAACCTCGATCCATGCGGCCAGGCCCTCGAAGCTGATCGCTTGGCCGAGGCTCGCGTGGGCGCTCGCAACGTACGCAGGAGCGCCTGTCACCGTCCCGTGATGGCCGCCCACGCCGTCGCTGGCGCTGCCTTCGAATGTGTAGTGAGCCACCAGCTCCGCCGATGCCCGCAACGCGAACCCGAGCAGGACGCACGCAAGCAGTATCATCGCCGAGCCGGGAATGCGAAATCCAAAGGCGCGCATCGGCAGATGCCCCCTTCGTCCTGATCCGCCTTGAGACCATGAACCGCAGCCGCCGACATAGAGAGGCGGATGGACAAGAGCAATCCGCCTCGTGGCCTCGGCGGTTGCCTCAGGCAGGTTCTTGGATCGCGGGTGGTTTTTCGCTGCAAATTCGGTTTCGTTCATCGGAAGTGGTCAGTGGAGAGGTTTGATTGGGTGCTGGCGCCGAAAGAAGAAGGGCCCCGCGGGCAGGCGCTCTGCGCGCCGGCCCACGGGGATGTGTTCAGGGCCCGCGATCACTTGCGCAGGCGGAAGAACGCGTTGGAGGCGCCGAGCGGCAGCGTCACCACGTTGCGGCCATCCTGGGCCACGGGCAGTTCTCCGACCGTCGTCCACGGACCGTCATTCGGCAACGAGCCGGTGGACTCGAGCTGGAATCCAGCGGCGCTCTCGGGCCACGAGATCCGGATGCTGCCGCCGGCAAGTCCGATCTCCAGCGCCGGCGCCGGGATGGGCTCGCGACCCACAGCCCAATTCACCGCGGCTTCGAGCAATGCATACACATTGGGTGTGTAGGGGACGACCGTGCCAGCCGAGAAGACGAACATGCCGACCCGGCGGGCCGGCGCGGCCATGCCGACCATCTGTGCGCCGGCATCATAGGCGAAGAGGGTGTAATGCTCCGGATGATCCACCATGGTCGCAACCAGGATCGCTCCCGCGCCGACCGTCCGGCCATAGCATCCGCTGGTGGGGGTCACGTAGACGGGAACATCGCCCGACAAGCCCGCCGCCAGCGGGTGCGCGGCGTCGATGATGGTGATGTTCGTCTGCAGGCCGATGTAGGTGAAGATGCCGAAGTCATTCGTGGTGACCGTGCCGGTGAGCGCCATGTCATCGAAAATGAAGGACTCATTCGCGATGACGGGCTTGGCCAGGTCGCGGAAGGCGTTTCCGACATTGCCGGAGCTGATGGACTCGCTCACGATGATGAGGTCGTAGTCGTTCGTGGTGGCATGGTCCCGCAGGGCGGGGATGCCGGACGCGCTCGTGGCCGCCCGGGTGGTGACGGTATTTCCGAGGGACGCCAGGTGGTCGCGGACCGCGGTATCCGGCACGTTGGGCGTCGCAGCATTGACGACGAAGAGAATCCACAGGGGCTCGGGCGGCGTGCCCACGACAATGTTCACGGGGGCCGACCCGGTTTGCAGCCCGTCGTTGTCTCTGGCCACGGCGGCCAGCGAGTACCGGCCTTCGGCCACGGAGGGCCACACGATTTCGAACGGCGTGGCGGAGTCCTCTCCGACCCATATCGTTCCCTTCAAGGATGTGGCGTAGAACTGGACGTTGGTCACGCTGCCGTTGGCATCCTCCGCCTGGCATTGGATCGCGATATTGGCGCCAGCGGGGAAGGCCGCGTCCGGCGCCGGGCTGGTGATCCGCACCGTGGGCGACGTGCGATTGATCGCCCAGTTGACGGCCGCCTCGAACAAGTGGCGCCCTTCGGGGGTGAAGCTGGCGGCGGCCATATCGAGCATGAACACAGCCACCCGCCGAGCCAGGGCCGACGTTCCATCCGACAGCTGCACCCCCGTTTCGTAGCCGAAGATCACGGACTTGGCGGGATCATCCACCAGGTGCGCGATCGCAATCGCGCTTGGATTGGCGCTGACGTCGCCCCACATGAACGTTTCGGGAGCCGCGACGACCGCGTGCGGGCCGGCAGCCAGCCCGGCGGCCAGCGGATGGCCGGCATTGGCGATCACAACCTGGGTTTGCGCATTCGTTGTCCCATACTGCACGTTCGCCTCGAGCCCGCACATGCCCATGTCGTCCAGAATGAAGGGTTCCCAGGTGATCACGGGAACGGCCGCATCGTGGAACTTGGCGAGGACGTCGCCCGAGCTGACGGTCCCGGAAACCAGCACCAGGAGCTTATCCTCGGCGTCCGCGGAAGAGGAGGCGGAGGCCAGCTTGGTGATGACCTCGATGCCCATGGCGTGGAGGATGTTGCTCACCGCCGCGTCGCCCGATCCCAACACCAGGTTGTTCACGATGAACAGGGCCGGCTTGGGCGGCGCGCCCACCGTGATCTCCACCGACGGCGAATTCATCGTCAGGCCGTCGTTGTCGGTGGCGACGGCCATGAGGATGTAGTTGCCTTCGGGCGCCTGGTTCCAGGCGAAGGAGAATGGCGCGCTGACCGCCTGCCCGAGCCACCGGTTCGTGGCAGCGCTTTGGGCATAGAAATCGACGCTCGCGACGCTGCCGCCAGCGTCTTGGGCCTGGGCCTGGATCGAGATATTGGCGTTGGCCGCAAAGGCCATGCCGGAGCCCGGGTAAGTGATCGTGACCGTGGGGCCTTGGAGCGAGGCCGGCTCCAGCGCCCAGGAAACCGCGGCGTCCAGGAGCGTGTAGGCATCCATCGCGTATGGCACCTCGACAGCCTGCGTCGCAAAGCCGAACAGGAAGAAACCCACACGCCGTGCCGGAGCGTTCAAGCCGGCCATCGGGGCGCCGGCGTCATAGGCAAAGATGGCGCAATTGGTGGGCGCATTCATGGCGGTGGCCACGCGGATGGCCCCGCTGCCCAGGGTGCGACCCCAGCCCACGGACAGGTTGCTGCTGTAGACGGTGACCGGGCCGGAGAGTCCGGCGGCCAGCGGATGCGCCGACGGCAGGACCTCGATCTGCGTTTGCAGCGTGGTCTGGCCGAGATCTCCTGCGGCGGCGCCTGTCATGGCCATGTCGTCGAAGAGGGCCGACTCCATCACGATCACCGGCTTGCCAAGGTTGCGGAAGGCATCCCCGACGCTGGCGGAGGAGATGGACTCGCTCACGATCACCAGGTCGTAAGGGTTGGTCGTGGCCGCATCCCGGAGCCTGGCCCGCGCGATGTAGCTGCTGTCGGCCGCCGCGTAGTAGGTGACGCTGTGGCCCAAGGCGAAGGCCAGGCGCGCCGCGATCGCGGCGTCCCCGGGATTGGCGGGATCGGCGCTGACGACGAAGAGGATGTTCGCGGCCCGAGCGGGCAGCGTCATCCACAAGGCCAGCAGCAGCAGTCCGGCGATCCTGGCCGGCCAGGCACGACAAAGCCCCGCGAAGCCGGGGCGGCGGATCCGTCGAGTCATTGGAGTGTTCATCGTATCGAGTGAGTTCAGGGTTGAGGTTGGTGGTGTTGCAGAATAATTGGCATGTTTCGATCGGCTCGAGCCGGAAGGCTTCACGGCTTGCCCCAATCGGTCAGGGTCATGAGGTCCGCCTTCATCGAGCCGGCATGGCCGTCAAAGTAGAGGAGATTGACGGTCTTGCCGTGGCGGTCCTCGGCAACCCGCCGGTCGGCGTTCAAGGCCTTGGTGATCGGGTTGTAAGGCAGGTGGTTCATGCTCCAGATGTCCCAGAGGGCGGCGCCCCCGGAGTTGCCCAACTCGGTGAGAATGGGGCGGGATGCCGTCGAGGAGTTGTCGGCGAAATAGATCGTCTCGATCGGCTTTTTGATCGACGACAGCTTGGTCGCCTCGCGCTCCTCGGAGCCGACATAATCGGCGGGGCCGGTGAACTTCCATGCGTTGATGACGTAGCAGAGGGCCTGGGTTTTGTTGGGGTAGCTGGGGCAGAGGAAGACCTTCGTCTTGGCAGACGAGGCGGCCGAGGCGCTGGCCGACCCCAAGTATGGTGCGAAGCATTGCCACCAGATGACCCGGTCGCCGCGCGGCACGAAATCGTTGTTGTCGTTGGCGTACATGAGCGCCGCGGTGCCGAACTGCCGGAGGTTGCTCATGCACTTGGTTTTCTGGGCCTTGGCCTTGGCGCTGGACAAGGCGGGCAACAGCATCGAGGCCAGGATGGCGATGATCGCAATCACCACCAGCAGCTCGATCAGGGTAAAGGCGACCGTGCCGGGCGCCGGCAGGATTGGTTTGGTTTTCATAAAGCGTTCGGCGAGGGGCTCGGCGGCGGAGCGCCGGCGGCGGGCCGCGCGGGACGAATCCCGGCCCGCTGGATGGCGGATCTGGAGAGGCATGCTCACGATGGCAGAAGGGCGTGGAAGACAAGGACGCCGGCCAGCCCGACGACCGCAACGATGCTCTCCATCACCGTCCAGACCTGAAACGTCTCCTTGATGCTGACGTTGTAGTATTCCTTGAACATCCAGAAGCCGATGTCGTTGAAGTGGGAGAACATGAGGCTGCCGGCGGTGGTCGACAGGACCATCAGCTCGGGGCGCACGCCGCTCTGGGAAACGAGCGGAAGCACCACGCCGGCGGCGGTGATGGCCGCCACGGTCGCCGATCCCAGCGCGAGCCGCAGGACCGCCGCCGTGCTCCATGCCAGCACGATGGGCGACCACTCGAGCGTCTGAGCAACCGCCTTGATCGACTCGGCCGTGCCGCTGTCGAGCAGGACCTGCTTGAACGCCCCGCCGCCGGCGATGATGAAGAGCACCATCGCGATGCTGCCCACCGCGCCGCCCATGCCTTTCATGACGTCCTCCATCGGGCGGCCCCGGCGCCGGCCCAGCGCGACGATCCCTACCAGCACCGCCGTGCCCAGGGCGATGTTCGGATCGCTGAAGAAGGCGACCGCCCGGGCGGCCGGGCCGCTCGGCTTCCAAGCCATCGTCACGACCGCTCCCATCAGCATCAGCAGCACCGGCATCAGCATCGTCAGCAGGCTCACGCCGATGCCCGGCAGCTCCTCCCGCCTGAACTGGCGCTCCGTGAAGAGCTCCGGCGGCGGCTGGTTTCGCAGATGCCGGAAGAACCGCGCGAGAAACGGGCCCGCCAGAAATGTCGCCGGCGCCGCCAGCGCCAGCCCGTAGAGCAGGGTCACGTTCGGATCCGCCCCGTAGAGCTGCGCGATGGCCGTGGGCGCCGGATGCGGCGGCAGGTAGCCATGGGTGACCGACAGCGCCGAGGAGAGCGGGATGCCCAGCATCATCAGCGGTTTCCTGGTCACGACGGAGAACGTGTAGATGAGGGGAATCAGCGTGAGAAAGCTGGCGTTGTAAATCATCGGCAGGCCGACCAGGAAGCCGGTGATCATGACCGACAGCTGGATCCGCTTTTCGCCAAAGAGATCCGTGAGCCAATAGGTGATGGTGTGAGCGGCCCCGCTCTCCTCGATCAGCTTGCCCAGCATCGCGCCGAAGGCGAGGATCAGCGCCAAGCTGCCCATCGTGCCGCCGATGCCCGCGAGCATGGACTTGAGGGCGGCGTCGGGGGCGAGCCCGTTCAGCAGCCCGACGGCCAGCGAGGCCAGCAGCAGCGCCAGAAAAGCGTTGAGCTTCAGCCACACGATGAGCGCCAGCAAAAGGACGATGCCCAGGCCCAGGATCAGGAGGCGAACGGCAACGGCATGGCGAACGGCATACGCCCCCAGCCCCAGAAGGAAGTCGAAATTCACCCCCGCGATCAACGCCAGCACCAAGACCAGCCCGAGGATGACGCGGAGGGGCTTCATGGGCAGACTTCCCGCGCCAAGGTTCGCGCCCTGAACCCATGAGCCGCGGGACGCCCCCTCTGCCCGCCCTCTCCCCCGCGGTCCGCGGAGGAGAGGGTGGCCGAAGGCCGGGAGAGGGGGAGGTTCATGGTGATTATGGCGAGCCGGTGATGCAGGTCGGCCGACTCGATCTCGCTTCGCGGGATTCGACGGTTTCAGGAGCCGCTGGGCCGCCGTGAATCTGGAGCAGGCGCCGATAGCCCGCGGCGGCGAACTCGGCGAAATTGCGCCCCAGGAAATTGCGGGCGATCTCGGGCGTGAAAAGGCCAGGGTGCGCCCGCACGCGCGCGTCGCCGTGGCGGCTCGACTCCTGAAGGCTGTCGAGCATGGCGCGGGCGCCGCCGAAGTTCCAGCTCATCCGGCCATAGGGTGCGTCGCTGCCGCAGAACAGGTTTCGGCAGAACGGCTCGCCGGCGAGCTGGTAGGTGATCAGATCGCTCTCGATGTGGGTGTCGCGCTTGGCGCTGAGGACGAATCGTATGTTGGGCTGGCGTAGGCCCAGCTCGCGGGCGCGCCGGTAGAGATCGTCGGCCTCGACGTAGCCCGCGCCGCCGCCGCCCATGTGAATGGCCAGGATGGGGCAGCCGGGATGCAAGGCGGCCACGCGCTCGAGCCCCTCCGCCGGCGTGAACGGGGTGTCCGCCCCGAAGTGAAACGCGGGGATGGCGCCCAGCTGGGCGATGCGCTCGAGAAGGATCCGAACCGGCTCGCTGTCGATCGGGAACCGGTTCTGCGCCGGGTTGATCTTGACGAACAGGAAGCCGAACTCGCCGACGAGCACGTCCACCAGCTCGAGCGCCCGGTCCAGGCCGAGCGCCTTGGGATCGGTCCAGCCTGCCGGGAGGAACTTGTCCGGATGCCGGCGCGCCGATTCCGCAATGTAACGGTTGGCGGCCAGCAGGGCGTCGAAATCCCGGCGCGGATCGCCGGCGTAGGCCGTGGCGGCGGGGTTCTGCCAGATCAGCGCCATGTCCACACACGCCGATCCCATCTCGGCCAGGATCTCCTCCGCCGAGACCGGCCGGCCGTGGTAGTAGTTGGGGGAGGCATCGTAGCGGCGGCGCAGCTCCCCGTTGAGCCGGGCCAGGTCGGTGGCGTGCACATCGGCATCCATCGTTAACCGGGATCCGTTCGCCTCCAGAAAGCCCGCGAGCCCGCGGTTGTGAGCGATCACATCAGCGTTCATAAAGATAATGCGTCCCGGTGGATGGCCCAATCACGAAGGGCCGCGTCGAGACTGTCCATTGCCGCCCGGATGATCTTGTCATGGGCCACCTGGAGGGGTCCGATGGCTGTCGTTCAAGGATTCCCGGCGAAGAAGGTCGTTACGGAACTGCCAGGGGCTTCGTAGATCAGCGCTCCGTCTTTCAGCCCGAACTCGCCTGCGCGGGCATAGCTATCCTTCTCGTCGTCGGTGGTCCGCCAGGCAACGAAGGATTTCGCAGTCGTTCCTTGGACGGCCACGGCCACCTTCTTGCTCTTGCCGATGTTGATGAGGACGAATGCGTCAGGGTTTTTCGTGCCGTTGGCGGCGAAGGCCATCAGGGCGATCTCGGAGTCCATGGCCGAGGTGCGGGCGACGGCCATGCCCGGCTGCCCGGCCCGCGCAAGCTGCTTGAACATGTAGTAGCCCCGTTTGATCTCCCAGGTGCCATCCTCGCGAACCGTGAAGGCCGAACCGGGATTCGGGTCGCCGCCGACCCATTTGGCGGGACGCTGGATGCCCGCCCAGGGGATGATGCCGTTGACCTTGGCGGTGTAGATGTTGCCGTGGTACTCCTTGATGTTCTGGGCGTTCATCCCGCCCCAGCTCGTCGAGGTCACCCACGCATGAAGATCGGGTCGCTTCGCGCGCAGCTTGTCGATGCCGGCGCTCTTGTGCTCGCCGAACCACCGGCCATAGCTGCCGTTGTAGAATCCGTGCGACGTGATCAGCCCCAGCTTGCGCAATGCCTCGGCGTCGTCGGCGATGGCGTCCGCATACCCCCAGGTGTCGAACCGGTACCAGTTGCTCGGCTCCCCCGGCGTCACGCCCACCTCGGGCAGCCCGGCAGCCTTCAGCTCGTCCGCCACCAGCTTGATGAACTCGACCACCTGTTCCGGCGGCCAAAACATGTTGTAGTCGTGGTTGGGGCGGTCGGTCAGTCCGGCCTGCGTCCAGCGAAACCAGTCTTCGCCCTCGTTGTGCAGGGAGACGTATCGGAGCGGCAGCCCCTCCTTTTGCCGAAGGAACTTCGCCCAGCTCACCAGGTAGAGCGCCAGATCGCGCCGGTGAGCCGGATCGAGGTCGCGGCCGCGCATGACCTTCTGCCGGGTCATGTAGGCCGGGGGGCCGTAGAGCGTCGTGATGATCGCCAGGTCGCGGCCGCCCGACCGGGTCTTCTTGAGACCTTCCCGGGCAAAGTACCGCAGCTGCTGCGTGGTGGTCTCGTGGTCGTAAGCGCCGCCCGGTTCCGTCTGATGAAACGGGTCGTAAAACATCTTCAGCAGGCCGACCTTCAGGCCGTCTTCGCCGAAGACCAGCTCCACGATCTTCTGCTTGTCGGCCTCACGAAGCAGGCTGAAGCCGCCGTATTCCTGCGGATCCTGACGATAGTCGCGCGTCTGGCAGGTTTCGACGTAATTGAAGCCGAAGCCGGCCCAGTCCTGCAGCTTTCGGGCGAAGTCCACCTGGGCGCGGACGGCGGTGAAGCCCAGCGCCTGGCCGGCCGCGCGAGGGGCCGGCGCCAAAGCCAGGGCGGCCACAAGAACGGGCAGGGGCCATCGGTGCGCCGGGGCGGCCGGGAAGGCCGGCGGACGATTCGTGGCGCGGCCAGGATGGATGAGTGGGCTCATAGGTGTTTTTTCTGGTTGAGGTTGGAGGAGCGAGGGTTTCGACGGGACGGCGCGGGCCGGGCGGGCCGCAGGGTGGCCACGGACTGCCGCCGGACCAGCTCGCAGGGCAGCTGGACGGCCATCGGCTGGGCCGTGGCAGGACGCTCGATCTGCTCGAGCAGCATGTCCACCGCCATCCGCCCCATCTCCTGGATGGGCTGCCGCACGGTCGTGATCGGCTGGCAGAAGAACTCGGCGTGCGGCACCTCGTCGAAACCGACGATCGACATGTCCTTGGGCACGGACAGCCCGTGGTCCCGAAGCGCGCGCAAGGCCTCGAGCGTGACCAGGTGGCTCAGCGCAAATATTGCGCTAGGACGGGGCTTCATCTCGAGCAGCCGCTTGACCTCGAGGTAGCCGTTGTGCTGGCCGAACTGGCTGCCCAGGACCAACGCGTCGTCCACGCCCAGCCCGTGCGCCCGGTGCGCCTCCCGGTAGCCCCGGACCCGCTCCTCGTTGATCCAGGCGTGCGGCAGCCGCTGGATGCAGCCGATCCGCCGGTGGCCGTGCCCGATCAGGTACTCGGTCGCCCGGTAGGCCGCATGGTAGTTGTCCACGCTGACGCAATGGCAGACGATGTCCGGCAGCACGCGGTCGAGCAGCACCACCGGCAGCTTGCGCTGGCTCAGCTCGCGGACGTGCTGCCAGTCCTTGCCGACCGGCAGCAGCAGCAGGCCGTCAATCTCCCGCGCCGCCAGCTGGTCCATGAGCTCGCTCTCCGTGGCCGTGTCCTCCAGGCTGTCGCACACCAGCACGTCGAACCCGGCCTGCCGCGCGCACTCGATGATCTTCCGCGCCAGCTGGGCCAGGAAGAAGTGAGAGAGGTCGGGAACGATCAGGCCCAGGGTGCGCGACCGAAGAGCCGCCGGCTTGTAGAACCGCCGGTTTAAGGAGTAGCCCAAGTCCCGCGCCGCCTTCAGGACCGCCTGCTCCGTTTCCGGAGGGATCCGGAACCGGGTGCTCTGCCCGCTGAGGACCCGCGAGGCCGTGGCCACCGAAATCCCGGCCTGGCTGGCGACCGCCTGGAGCGTGACCCGGCTCATGCGGAGATCAATCTTTGACCAATCTTGCGCATGTTTTGCGCATTTATACGGTGCGGCAGGCCGGTGTCAACTCGATTCGACAGCGCCCGGCGCCCGCGGGTGCAGGACATAATTCTTCGGCGCTTAGGGTCTGTGCAAAAATTACTTCCGATTTTGGCGGGAGCGCCGCCGGGCCCGATGCGAGGCGCCTGCCTGCCGCAGCGGCGCAGGCAGGCAAGGGAGGGAGTGTATCCCCCTGCGATACTCGACCGACCGAGCAACGATGCAGATGGCCCGGCGCCGCCCCGCCCCTGCGGGCTGGGGGCCTTGGGCGAGTTGGCTGTGTTGCTCCTCGCTCACAGACCGCGCGGGTATGCTCGCTCGTCACGCCTTGCCAGCCCGCCCAATCCCCTCCAGCAAAATCGGAATTAATTTTTGCACAGACCCTTAGTGCGTCCGGTCGCAGTGGGGCGATCGTCCGCAGTTAGTCTTCTCCCTCTCCTCCGCGACAGTGGAGGGGAGGGTCGGGGAGAGGCGGACGTTGGAACAATCCCCTCTCCCTCTGCCCGCCGCTCGTCCCTCGCGGGGGGAAGGGCAACTCTTTTTGCGTCTTTTTGAGTTTCTTGTGGCAATTAAAGGTCGGTTGTTCAACCTATAGCCGCAAAACCTCTCAAAGAAGAACCGCGAATATTCCGGCGCCGAACCGCAAATCCAGGCGAATGGACGCGAGTGGCGTCAACGCGCCTGGAATACGCCGCAGCAAGGGCTCAGGGCGCGGGGAGCGCCAGAATGCGCGCGTAGCAGGCGTCTGCGCCGGCGATGGGCGTTGGGAGGACAGCCTCCACCGTCTCGGATGACTCGTCGCTTCCGAGCGTTCTCTGGGCGGCGCCGGCCTCGCTCCAGCCGCCGTCCAATCCCGAGGCGACCTCGATCCGATAGGAGACATCGCACGGATCCTTCAGCCGGCGGAACACGATCTTGAGCAGGCCATCTTCCAGATGCGCCCGTGGCAGGACCTCGGTCCCCGCGCGCCGCGGATCGGTGACGAAGGCGTATTCGGCGAAGTTGGGCCAGGGATCGCCATCCGGGTTGGCGTCGGGGCCGCTCACCGCGGGGTCTTCCTGCTCCGTGGCCGAGAAATGAATCCGCACCCAGGCCTGGAAACCCGCGGCCGGGGCGGGATCGTCGATGCCTGGCGAGCCGCCCGGATGGGCGCTGGCCCGCCAGCTGGACGCCATCGACGGATCGGGCGGGGGCCACGCCAGGCGGACGGGCACGAGCGAATGCCCGCCGCCGTCGGCGGCCATCTGCCAATGATCTTCGTAGCGAAAGCTCAGGACCGCGAGGCCGGCAGCATCGCGAGCCCGCAGGGTTTCGCCGCCATTATCGAGCGCGCCGCCGAAGGCGCCCGTGACCGGCAGCCCGGTCCCGTAACGCGCCTCGAAGCCCGGCCGATTCCGAACGAGCAGCACAATGCCGCCGGCAGGCAGGATGCCGCTGTCGAATTCAAATTCGATCCCCTCGGTGAATCGGAAGCCGGCCAGGGAGAGAGGGGCGGCGCCGGTGTTCTTCAGCTCGAGGAACTCGAAGTCGTTGTCATTGGTGAAGCCGGACGCCCATTCGAGGGGCGTGGGATCGGCGGGGTGATACATGATCTCGGCGATTTGGAGCGTGCTGCTCCCCGGGACGCCGTAGGCCGCCTCGTTCAAGGCGCTCCATTGGCTCCCTTTCAGGAAGCGGGCCTGGATCCGCGCGCTCTGGAGGACGGGGACCGCGCCGCCGTATCGGACGGCGGCGGGATTCACGGCGCCGCCGGGCAGCCTCGGGTCGCTGCCGTCCCCGGTGTAGTAAGCCTCCCCCGAACCGTTGGTGTGCGAAAGCGTCCATGCGAACGGCGGCTCCACGATGCCGTCGGGATGGCTGAACTGCGGCGGGGCGACCGAGGGATAGTATCCGTGGCTGCGCATCGAATCGAGGAGCGCCTCGCCGTTGCCGGCCAGCAGGCCGCCGATGAGCGCCTGCTCGTTGTGCCAGTCGGCATCCCGGGTGCGGACGGTGCTGGGATCGATCGAGTCGCCCCAGCGGGCTGACTCGGCGATCACGGGGGCGCGGAGCGCGTTGCTCAGCGTGAGCCAGCGCTCGATGGCTTGGGCGTCGGAGAGCGCGCCATGGGCCCGGGTATGGCGGAAAGCGCGGTCGGCGACGGCCATCATGAAATCGGGGTTCGCGCGGGCGCTGCGCCAGAGCTTGGGGATGACGGCGCTGCTGGCCGAGGAGGGTGTGAACTCGGATTTCACCGAGGCCCGCAGCGAAGACGCTCGGGCCGTGCCGAAGCACCACTCGCCATCCCAAGCGAAGAAGCGGACGGGGCCGGGCGGGCTGTTTCGGCAGGCCGCCCACCAGTTGTTGTCGGGCCAATCGCCCAGGCCGACATACCAGGAGGCGAGGAGGTAATCGATGAAGGGCTCGACATCGAGGTGTTCCCGCAGTTCGGCATAATTCGAGGCTTGGGACATGTCTTTGGCGGCCAGCGGCCCCACGAGGTAATCCCACCGGGTGCGGAGGCCGTTGGTGCTGCCGCCGTGATTGATGCTGAACCACTGGTCATCGCCGCCCCCCAGGTAGGCGGCCGCGAATGCGTTGTCGGGGCGCTCGACCGGGTTGTAGAGGCCCCAATAGATGCCGTTGATGTAAAGGTGGACGAAGCTGCCATGCGCGCCAGCGCCCGACATGGCGATCTGCGTGGCGCGGTAGAATTCGTCTTCCGTGTAGGTCGTCTTGGCGGGATTCCACCCGCGCGCCCAGCAGCGGTTGTTGCCGCCCCGCAGCACGATGCTGTTGGCTTGGGGGGCGGCGGTCTCCCCGAGCAGGGGCGCGTCCTGAAACAAGCGCGACTCGAAGCGGGGCGCGCCGCTGCTGGCCCGGAAGGTCAGCCTCATCGTGCGTTTGAGCCGGTCATGGCTGTGGCCTTCGATCCAGGCGTCCGCGTGCGCGTTGTGGGCGGGCTGGCCCGGATCGATCAGCTCGACGGAGACCGGCGCCTCGAGGCCGGCCGTGGAGCGATAGAACCCGCCGTTTCCGCTGGCGTTCCACATGTCCGACTGCCGCACGGCGAGGGACATCGTGGGGATGGCCAGCATGGCGCTGCGAATGGAATTGGAGTAGGCGGGGGCGTCCACCACGCGGGGATCCATCTCATAATCGTGCTGGCGGGTGCTCGAGCCGTTGACGCTGGCGCCGATGCTCAGGACGGGCTGCGGCCAGCCCTCGAGGCTCGAAGGCTGGCGCAGCACCTGCTCGAGGAACAGGTAGCTCATCGTGGCGACGCGGGTGCTCAGGTAGCCCGGCTGGAAGGCCGCGGCGCGGATGACGGTGGTGTGGGCGATCCGCAGCGGGGTGGCATACACGAACCCGCTCGAGGCGGTCGGCGGCGCGCCGTTGGTCGTGAACCGGATTTCGGCGCCGGCCAGCGCGTTGCTGAGCGTGAGGACGAAGTCGTTCGTCACATAGCCGCGGTCGCGGCTGAAGAGAACGGGGGGGACGATGCCCAGGCTGCCCGGGAGGTTGGGGGCGCCCGGCGTCGGTGTCGTGTAGTAATGGAGAAGGCCTGTCGCATCGGTAACGGCAGTGAGTTCGGCATCGACAAAGAAATCCGGGTCAGCCGCGCTGGCGTTCAGCCCCTGGATCGCCAGCACATTGTCGCCGGCGGCGAGCAGCTCGCGGTGGCCGCTGACGTCGAGCAGTTCCGGTACGAGCGCCGCCGCGCCGGCCCGGGAGGCTGTCGCGGCAGAGTCCCAGGCCATGGCGCCCGCGGCGTTGCGCCGGGCGATCTCGACGCCGTTGAGCCACGCGACGAACCCGTCGTCATAGCGCATGCGCAAGGCCATCGAGCTGGGGCGGAACCCCTCGGGCATCGCGAACGGCAGGCAGGCGAGCAAGGTGCTGCTTCGATCCTGCATGGCCGCTCGAATGTCCGTGGCGATCTGGGGCGCAAGCAAGGGAGCCAAGCTGCGGCCAGAGAGCGCGTAAGCGACGGCGCCATCGAACAGCGCCAGCCCCGCGGCATGGACGCCCTCGAGTCCGGCGTCGCCCCAGGGCATGTGGATTCGGGGAGCGGGCGCGGTCTGGCCATCGAGGAGAAGATGCCCTTTCTCGACCAGTATCACGGCCGGCCAGTTATTGGCGGTGGCGAGCACCTGCGCGCCAGGCGCCAGCCCGGAGGTGCTGGCGACGCCCAGGGCGGCGGCGCTGGCGCGGATGATGTGGACGCCGGCCGGGAGGCCGCCGGCGGCCGGGTGCCCCGCCCCTGCAGGCGTCACCACCACGTGAGAGGCGCTGGTCGTCGAGGGCGGAGTGGCGCCGATCCGGAAGTCATCCACCAGGGAGCGCTCCCAGTTGATCACCGGCACTGCCACGTCGCGGAATTTGCTCGTGATGGCGCTGGAGCTGACCGTCGAGGAGACGACCACCAGGTCTCGCCCGGCGGCGTCAGCGGTCCGGGCGGCGTTGTCATCGGCAACGGTGACGGCATGGCCGAGGGCGGCGGTGAGGCGGTCAAGCACGGCGGCATCGCCGGGCGCCAGGCCAGCGTTCGCGTTGGTGTCCACGACGAACAGGATGTTGGCGGCGATCGGCTCGCCGATCGTCTCGTAGCCGGCCGGCAGCGGGGTCACTGGCCATGCGGCATCGGGCTCGAATCCTTGGAGCCGCCAGGCATCGTCGATTGGGCCGGACGGAACCAGGGTTCTGGCGGAGCTGCCGGGCGGGACGAGAATGGCGGGAGGATTCGTGGCCGGCGTGAGGCCGCAGGAGACGTCCGCCGCCTGCGGCGGAAACAAGGGCGCATACTCGCTGGCCACCGTCACCCCATCCGGCATCGTCAGCCCGAGGTATTCGCCCGCGCCGCTCAGCTTGAAATTGGCATGCAGCGGTGCGCCGGCGTTGGCGCGGTTCTTGTCGGAGGCGAACACGACAAGATGCGCTCCGGCGAGGAGGTTTGTGGCGGGGAACTGCCACTGTGTCTTGTTGGCGGCGGCGTCCGTGAGGAACCACCCCTCCAGGCTCACCGCGGCGGCGGTTGGATTATGGATCTCGATCCAGTCGGAGCGATCGCCGTCCTCATCCTGGATCCCGCTTTGATTGACCGCCATGAACTCCGAGATGCGCAGGGTCTGGTGGTAATGCTCGACATCGGCCCCAAGGCCCGCGGCTCTTGCCAGCCAGCCGCACAGAATGATGCAGCGTCGGATCACTGGCCCGCTTTTCTACCACTGCATCCGGATCGTTGGCAACCGCTGGGAAGCGAGGCCATTGTCAATCGGCGGGGGATCCGCTAGACTGTTTCGATATGGCAGATCCGGTTCAAGCATCGTCGGAACGCAAATCGCTGGAAGATCGGGAGAAGATGACGGACCTTGAGCGGCTCCGGCATTCGGCAGCGCACGTGATGGCCGCGGCCGTGGTGCGGCTGTGGCCGACGGCGCGGCTGGACATCGGCCCGGCGACCGAGGAGGGGTTCTATTACGATTTCGACCTGCCGGATCATCGGTTCACGCCCGAGGATTTCCCGGCCATCGAGGCGGAGATGAAGAAGATTGTGCGGGAGAACCATCGCTTCGAGAAAGCGGTTCGGACCCGGGACGAGGCGCGCGAGCTTTTCGCGGGCCGGGGGGAGACCTTCAAGATCGAGCGGCTCAACGACATCCCCGAGGCCGAGCCGATCTCGACGTACCAGAGCGGCGAGTTTGTGGATTTGTGCGCCGGCCCGCATGTGATGCGCACGGGCAACGTGAAGGCGTTCAAGCTGCTGCGGGTGGCGGCGGCGTATTACCGCGGGGACGAAAAGAACCAGCAGCTGCAGCGGCTGTATGGGACGGCATTTCCGAACCAGGCCGAGCTCGAGGCATGGCTGAAGATGCAGGAGGAGGCGAAGAGGCGCGACCACCGGAAGCTGGGCGCCGAGATGAGCCTGTTCGTCTTCGACGCCGAATATACGGGGCCGGGCCTTCCGCTCTGGCTGCCGGCGGGGACGGTTCTCATCGAGGAGCTGGAGAAGCTGGCCAAGGAGAGCGAGTTCGAGGCGGGGTATCTGCGCGTGCGCACGCCGCATCTGGCCCGGGAGAAAATGTATCGCACGTCGGGGCACCTGCCGTATTACGCCGAGAGCATGTATCCGCCGATGGAGCTGGCAGACGCATCGCAGGCAGCGGGCGGAGGCGGCCCGGATCCAGCGGCGCAGGCGGGCGGGATTGCCTCCGACCGGTATTATCTCAAGGCGATGAACTGCCCGCATCACCATCGCATATTCGCCGCGGAGCCTCGCAGCTACCGTGACATGCCGATGCGGCTGGCCGAATACGGCACGTGCTATCGATTCGAGCAATCGGGCGAGCTGTTCGGCCTGATGCGGGTGCGGTCGATGCAGATGAACGACGCGCACATCTATTGCTCGCCCGAGCAGTTCCCGCAGGAGTTCGATGCGGTGAACGCCATGTATCTCAAATACTTCAAGATTTTCGGCCTGGAGAAATACGTGATGCGATTCAGCACGCACGATCCCTCCCGGCTGGGCCAGAAATTCGTGGATGAGGCGGAGCTGTGGAAGCGGACCGAGGAGATGGTGCGCCGCGTCCTGCAGGAGAGCGGCATCCACTATGTCGAGGTGCCGAACGAGGCGGCCTTCTACGGGCCGAAGATCGACGTCCAGGTCTGGAGCGCCATCGGCCGCGAGTTCACCATCGCCACCAACCAGGTTGACTTCGCGGTGCCGGCGCGGTTTGGGCTGGCGTATCGCGACCGGGACAACACGGACAAGACGCCGATGTGCATCCATCGCGCGCCGCTGGGCACCCACGAGCGGTTCATCGGATTTCTAATCGAGCATTATGCGGGGAACTTCCCGCTCTGGCTGGCGCCGGAGCAGGTGCGCGTGCTGCCGGTGACCTCCGACCAGGTGGGGTATGCGGAGGAGATCGTCCGCGAGCTTCGGGCGCAGTTCGTGCGGGCGGGGCTCGAGTTCAGCCACGACAAGCTGCCGGGCCGCATCCAGCGCGCCGAGGAGGCCAAGGTCCACACCATGCTGATTGTCGGCGCACGCGAGCAGAGCGAGGGGATGGTCGCCGTCCGCCGTCACGGCCAGGGAAACCAGGGCGCCCGGCCCCGAACCGAGGCCGTCGCCGAGATCCTGCGGGCCATCCGCGACCGGCGCGATTAGGCATACAGAGCGTCAGAAGTGCACAACGCCGGGTCAGGCCTGCCGGCGCCGCCGCGGCAGGCAGGCCTCACGCGGCGTGACTTACGACGTTGCATATATCGTCTCTTATAGCGAGGGCTCGGCGGGGGGCGGGGCGCTGCGGAGGCGCAGCTCCTTGCGAGCGCCGCGCTTGGGCCGGAGCGGGCTGGCGGCGCCAGCCTGGGCCCGGCGCATCAGCTCGATCTGGCTGCGGACCGGCTTTTCCCCGGGCGGAACCGTCTGCCGGACATACCGGCCGCTGGAAAGGAGCACGCGCGCTTTGACGTTGTCGGCAAGGGGGATGCCCAGGCTCTCGTCGATCAGCCGCTCCCGCAAGACGCCGTTCTCGATCGGAAACACCGTCTCGATGCGGCTGAAGAAGTTGCGGGGCATCCAATCGGCGCTGCCGATGAACACCTGGGGCTGGCACGCATTCTCGAAATAGTAGATCCGGCTGTGTTCGAGGAAGCGGTCGAGAATGCTGCGGACGGTGATGTTCTGGCTGAGGCCGCGGACCTGAGGCCGAAGGCAGCAGATGCCGCGGACCAGAAGATCGATCTTCACCCCGGCTTGCGAGGCGGAGTACAGCGCCTCGATGATGCCGCGATCGACGAGGGCGTTCATTTTGGCGATGATCCGGGCTGGCAGCCCCTGGCGGGCATGATCGGCCTCGCGCCGGATGAGCTCGATGAACCGCTCCTGGAGATTGAAAGGGGCGACGAGCAGCTTGCGCATGCCGGGGAACTGGCAGATGCCGGTCAGAAGGTTGAACAAGCTGGTGACGTCCTCGCCGAAGTCGGGATGGCAGGTGAACAGGCTCAGATCCGTGTAGATCCGGGCGGTGGTGGGATTGTAGTTGCCGGTGCTCAGGTGGACATAGCGGCGGAGACCGGATTCTTCGCGCCGGACGACCAGGCAGGCCTTGGCATGGATCTTGTAGCCGACCAGCCCGTAGACAACATGCACGCCCGCCTCCTCGAGCTTGCGCGCCCAGAGGATGTTGTTGGCCTCGTCGAACCGGGCCTTCAGCTCGACGGTGACGGTGACTTGCTTGCCATGGTTCACCGCTCTCATCAGGGCGCCGACGATCCGGGTGTCGCCGCCGGTGCGATAAAGGGTCTGCTTGATGGCCAGCACCTGAGGATCCTCGGCGGCCTGCTCGAGGAAATCGACCACGGCCTCGTACGTTTCGAAGGGATGGTGGACGAGGACATCGCTCTTTCGGATGGCGGCAAACGGATCCGCCGGCTCCCGAAACGCGGCTGGATAAGGAGCGTGATAAGGGGCGTCGCGCAGCTCGACCCCGGCAGCATCCTCGTGGATCTTCATCAGCCGGACGGGATCGAGAGGGCCGTCGATCTCGTACAGGTCGACCTCGGAAAGCTGGAGGTTCTGCAGCAAGATGGCCCGAATGGGCGGAGGGCAGCCGGACTCGACCTCGAGGCGGACGGCATCGCCGCGGCGGCGTTTGTGGAGCTCTTTCTCGACCGCCTGGAGAAGGTTGCCAGTGTCGGTCTCTTCCTCCTCATCGATGTACAGCTCGCTGTTGCGCGTGACCCGGAACGCCCAACAGCCCTGGATCCGGGCGCCGGGCAAGAGGTCGGAGAGGTAGTCGCCGATGAGCTGCCCGAGGAAGAGATAATCGAGCCGGCCATCGGCCCGGGGGAGGCGGACCAGGCGGGGCAGCACCCGGGGGACCTGAACGATGAGCAGGCGGTGCTGGGCGCTGGCGGAGGCCGCCGGCCAGTCGAGCTGGACGATCAGGTTGAGCGATTTGTTCAGCAGCAGCGGGAACGGATGGGTCGGATCCAGAGCCAGAGGCGTGAGGACGGGGCGGACCTCGGCCCGGTAGCAGGCATCGATCCAGGCTCGATCCTCCGGGCCGATCCGGCCCGCCTCCAGAAACTGGATCCGGTTGCGGGCGAGGGCGGGCACGAGATCCCGGCGCCAGCAAGCGTATTGCTGGTCGACCAGGCGCCTGACCCGCCGGGCAACGAGCTGGAATATCTCGCTGGGCGTCAGCCCGTCCAGGCTGCGCTCCGCCACCCCGCTCTCGATCTGCTGCTTGATGCCCGCCACCCGCACCTCGAAGAACTCGTCCAGGTTCGAGCTGAAGATCGTGAAGAACTTGAGCCGTTCGAGGAGCGGATGGGTGGCGTCCATGGCCTCTTCGAGGACGCGCCCGTTGAATTCGAGCCAGCTGAGCTCGCGGTTGATGAAATGGGATGGGCGGATGGCCTTCATGCGCCGGACAGGGGGAAGATAGCCCTCCGGGGCCCGGCTGTCATGAGGATAATGGGCGGTCGATAAATCCTTTGCGGGCGCTTGCGGAGAGGCGGTAAGCTGGCCGGATGGCGCCCGCCAGCGAAACGCAGCTCACCTACCGCCACGAGAAGTGGCGATCGGTGTCGGCAGGGATTCTCGAGACGGCCGGCTCGACGTTCCTGCTGCTCATCGCGGTGCGATGGTTTCAGGCGGGCGCCATGGCCAAGGCGGTGGTGGCGGGCGGCGGGAGCATCGGGCTTCTGATCACGCCCTGGCTGGTCATGGCGGTCGCGCGGTCCGGATGGGCGGCGGCGCGCGCCGCGGCCCTCCTCTGCTGGCTGGGGGCGGCGAGCATGGTGGGGATGGCGCTGGCGCCGTCCTTGCCGGTTTTTGTGGCGGGCAGCGCGCTGGCCATGGCCGCAGCCTCAGCCGGGGTGCCCCTGCTGACCCAGATCTACCACGATAATTACCCGGCCGACGCGCGCGGCCGGCTCTTTGCGCGGACGATCATGATCCGCATCGCCAGCGCCGCCCTGTTCAGTCATGTCGCGGGACGGCTCTTTTCCGGGCGGCTGGACCAGTTCCCGTGGCTGCTGCTGGTCTTCGCCTTGGCGTTCGCCGCGGCCGCAATCCTGCTCGGACGCTACCCATCGCGTCCGCTCAAGGTCCTCGAGGGAACGCATCCGCTGCGAGCCTGGCGGAGCCTGAAGGAGGATCGGCTGTTCCGGCTGACGCTGGCAGCGTGGATGTTGATGGGTTTCGGCAATCTCATGATGTATCCGCTGAGGGTCGAGTATCTGGCCAACCCCCGCTATGGCCTGGCGCTGAGCGTCAGCCTGATCGCGCTCTACACCGGGGTGATCCCGAACCTGGCGCGCCTGGCGTTGAGCCCGCTTTGGGGCTGGCTCTTCGACCACATGAACTTCTTCGCCTTGCGGGTGGCGTTGAACCTGGGGTTCGCCGCGGGGATTTTGACCTTCTTCCTGAGCGACAGCACGGCGGGGCTGACCGCGGGTGCCATCATCTTCGGGATCGCCAATGCCGGGGGCGATGTGGCCTGGAGCCTGTGGGTCACCAAGCTGGCGGCCCCGGACCGGGTGGCCGATTACATGGCGGTGCACACCTTTTTCACCGGCGTCCGGGGCGTCCTGGCGCCCATAGTGTCCTTCCAGCTCCTGACTCGGCTGGACATGCTCACCATGGGCTGGATCGCGACCGGATTAATCCTGGCGGCCAGCCTGCTGCTGGTGCCCGAAATCCGCGCGGGCCGGACGCTCAGTCCCGGCGCGCCGTCCGCTCCGGAGCCCACCCCATGAACACCGAGCGTCGAGCGGTCATCGACATCGGCACCAACTCGGTCAAGCTGCTGGTGGGCGATGTCGCCGGCCCGCGGGTTGATCCGGTGTTCGAGACGGGCATCCAGACCCGGCTGGGCCGCGGCCTTTACGAAACCGGCCGCCTGGGTTCCGAGAGCATCCAGGCGACGCTGGCCGCCGTGCGCCGATTGCTCGAGCTTGCCGCCGGCCATGGGGCGCCATCCATCCGCCTGCTCGCCACAAGCGCGGTCCGCGAGGCCGCCAACGGCCCCCATCTGGTGGCTGACATCGAAGCCTTGGCAGGCCATTGCGTCCACGTCATCTCAGGCGAGACTGAAGCCGCGCTGGCTTTCCAGGGGGTCCGGACCGACGCCCGTCTGAACCGCTGTCCCCAGCTGATTCTCGAGGTGGGGGGCGGCAGCACGCAGTGGATCCTGCGCCGGACCGCGGACGACCACGACCGCGGCAGCCTGGCCCTGGGCGCCGTGCGGCTGTTCGAGGCCCTCCGGCCAGGCGATCCGCCTTCGGATGCGGACCGGCACCGGTGTGAGGCGCAGCTGGAGGAGTGCCTCCCAAGGTGCCTGGGGCCGATCCTGGCCCCAGCCCTGACCGGCGGGGCCGCCCGCGGCGTCGATTTGGTGGGCACGGGTGGCACTTCGAGCGTCCTGGCCATGATCTGGCTCGAGATCGACGTGTTCGACCGCGAGCGGATCGAGTCCACACCGCTTCCGCAGGGCTCGGTGCGCCGGGTTCATGAGCGGCTATGGGCGCTGCCGATCGAGGCGCGCCGCCGGCTCGCTGGCCTGCCGCCCGACCGCGCCGACATCGTCCTGACAGGCGTCGCGATTTACGAATCGGTGATGAGGGTGTTCGGCTTCGGCCAGCTCCATTGCAGCACGCGGGGGGTGCGCTTCGGCGCGCTGCTTGTGGATCCGCACAACGATGCCGACCGGGGGGATCGACTCTAGCAGTGTTTCGCGGTCGAGGGTCAGCTTGTTGCCACAAATCGCCGGGAATACCGCCTCGCGCAGACTTGAACTCCCAATCCGTGCCCTCGCCAATAGCGGCGGCAGAGAAGACCGAACCACTAATCTGCACTAATTCACACTGATGACAACCTGTCATTATTGTGTTTACATTAGTGCCAATTAGTGTTAATTAGCGGTTAACAATATCATCATCCATCAATCCGGGTTTTGAGTTCTTCCTGCTTTTGTCGTGTTATCGCATTCATCGTGTCTACCTGCCACCCATGCTACCCCGCCCCCTGCGACACGTTCATGCACTCTTGCCGAAGCAACACAATGCACGTAGCGCGCCACCTCCGTCACTCGGCTTGCATCCTCGAGCAGGATCCGCTTGTACCGCCCTTGAAACACATGCCCACACTGCCCATGGGCCCAGTTAAATCGGCTGCTGTAACTGACCTGAGATTTCATTCGCGGCAGATGGGCATGGTCAGCAATCCACTCAGCGTTCCCAGTAACAACACGACCGCGAAGACGGCGAACACTATCCGCAGCAGACGTGAGTCAAAAACCCGAGCAATGCCCCCGAAGAAGAGCACCGAAGCGAAGAGGACAGTCAGCAAGACATAGTTGTCCGAGACCTGGCGGGCTTGCCGTGCCTTTTCGAGTCCCTCCGCGGCAATGGCTTCCTGACGGGCAACTTCGGCCGCCTCTTTCTGCGCATACTCGGCCATGTGCAGCGGCGAAGGGGGTGCAGACGGATTGTTGAGCGGATCGAGCTTCAGCCAGGCCTCGAAGGCGGGTTTCATCTCGGGCCGGAATCGCTGGGCCAGAAAAGCCTCATGGGTCCAGTTGCTATCGAATCGGGCCTCCATATAGGCAATGAACATGGACGCGTCAAACATGCGCGCCTGCAGGACGGCGAGGGTGGTCACCGCGCCCTCCCGGCTGGCCCGAACCGCCGCGTTGGCGCGCCCCATTTGCGCGCCACCCCAGAGCTTCGACTGATAGGCACACCAGGCCGACGCCGTCGTCGCAAGGGAGAGCACGAGCGCGCAGGCGATCTCGAGCCCGCGTTTGCGCTTCGGCGGTTCGACGACAGTCAGGAGGCGCTGCAGCAACTCGGCCGTCGACGGCTGCGGTGTTGACTGCGCTTCGAGGCCTTGCATAGGCGTTTTGGCTTCAACCTCCGAGTGCGATGGTGAGAGCCACGAGCACGCCGCCCAACGCCACCATCGAAAGGCCGATCAGCCAGGGCGACCGCCCCACGCAGCGCCCGTACGCAAATCCCGCCAGGAATAGCATGCCCACGGCAACTGCGTTGGAAACGCGTATGGCCAAGGGGGCGCTCGGCAGGAGAAGGAACGGCACCGTGACGGGAAAGGTGGACAGGAACACAAGGAAGAACACACCCACGGCCCCCGTCCAATCGGTCTTGCTCAGCCGCGCCCGCAGTGGTGGCTCCGGCAGTTGGTTCAATCGCTGGCGGATCCGCTCAAGGTCCGCGGCGTCCAGCACGGAGGCCAGGGCTGCCGGCGCCGCGTCGGCAATCAGCCGATGCGCCGTCTGGGGATCGCGGGCCTGGCGCACCGCCCGGAGCGTGGTGAGGTTGCTCCCTCGTTCCGCCAGACAACCCATGAGATAGAACACGCCGTCGATGATCCCCCAAGCCAGGTTGCAGCCCAGGGCGCCAATGAGCATGGCGCGAACGTCGTCGCGCCCGGCCTCGGCAACACTGAGCGAGCCGGTAAAAGTGAGGACCATGATCAATCCGAACAGGACCTCGGAGATGCGTTCGCTCGGTTCGAGAACGCGTTTGGGTGATTTCATGGGGATCTCGAGTTTGGGGCAGGGCTGGATTTGATGTTCCACGGCTCATGGGCTTCGGCGAGCGAGCCGATCCAGCCGGGCGATGATGCCGGGTGCTACCGAGGTGAACTGGATCGAATAGCGGTGGCTGGATTCATCCAGGGATCGGATCACCTTGGCGAAGAGCTCCGGCACTTCCTCCTCGCCGCTCGCCGCATCGAGCCGGAGCAACAGGTTGGAGCGCAGAGGCAGCGGGCCGACGGCCTCGATCACGGCCCAGCGGCGGGACAGGGCGAGGAGGCTGGCATGTTCCGTCGGCTCAGTGAAATGTTTCCCGTTCAGCAACACGTAGTGAAAAGCCAGAGGCTCGGCGAGGGCGGTGCACACCGCTTCCGCCTCGAGTCCCAACTCCGGATGGTCTTGGTGGCCTAACAACTGACGACACCGGAGCGCCTCCTTCATGCCCTTGGCGCGCACCTCGACCTCGCCGCCAAAGATGAGACCCCGACCGGCCGCCTCGATCACCGTCGGAGAAACGATCACCTGTCCACCCGCGGTGAAGCTCTCGATTCGCGCCGTGGTGTTGACCGTCCGGCCGATGACCGTGTAATGCGACCGCTTCGCGGAACCGATGCTGCCGACGACAACCTCTCCCCGGTGCAGCCCGATGCCCATCTCGATCTCCGGCCAGCCCCTTCGTACATTCTGTTCATTCACCCCCGCCATTGCCTGCTGCATCTCCAGGCTGCAGAGGACGGCATGGTAACTGGCCTCCTCCATCGCCAGGGGTGCGCCGAAGGGCACCAGGATGGCGTCCCCGATGATGGCGTCGACCGTGCCACCGTGGCGTTGGATCACTTCCACCATGGCCGCGAGGTACTGATTCAGCAACGAGACCACTTCGGTGGCCTCCAATCGCTCGGAGAGGGCTGTGAAACCTCGAAGGTTAGACATCAAGATCGTAATCTCGCGCTTTTCTCCGCCAAGCCTGAGCCCGTCGGGCGCATCCAGGAGCGCTTCGACGACTTGGTCGCTCGTGTAGCGGCCAAAGACGCGGCGGATGAACTGGTTGCGGCGCCCCAATTCCTGGTAGGAGTCCCTGAGCTGCTGCGTCATGCGATTGAAGGCGAGAGAGAAGTCACCCATGAAGTCCACCCGCTGCTCGAGGTCCCCCGCCGCAATCTGCTGCGTCTTCCATGTCAAGTGGGGCAGGTTCGATTGAAGTGCCTTCAAGGATTGGGCTACCGCCATCCGCCCCAACACGGCACGCGTTTGCAGCTCTCCGCGGGCAATCTCCTCCATCGCCTCGGCAAACGGTGCGAACTCGGCCAGGAACCGATTCACGTAAGTGATAAGCTGGCGAACCTCGTTGTCCGGCTGATCCTCCGGAATGGCGATCGGCGGCGGCACCTTCCCCGTGCGAAAGCGATGAAATGCTGCGGCAATCGAATCGACGAGCGCCTCTTCGACGGAGGTCATTGCCTTGTTTTACCTGGGGACTACCCTGAAACGACAAACGCGAGCGCCCGATCCCCAGCAGTCGACTTCCTTGACTTGGTAATCCTTGCCCGAGTAGGCCAGCAGCAATCCGGCAATGAAGCCCTCATCGTAAGTGCAGATCTGCTCCGAGCAGACCGGGATACCCGAGCAATCGAGGTCTTCCTCCACCGTGATGACAAACGAGCCCCGTTCGGGATTGGTCGATTCGACCCTGAAAATGCCGATGTTCAGCTCCTTCATGGTGCGCTGGATATCGGCGAAGAATTCATTCAAGTCCTGCTTCTGGGTGAGAACGTTCTGATAGTACTGATGGCCCGCTTCCTTGCCTGCCTCGAAGAAAGCGCGGTCTGCCTTCTCCACCCCGATCTCCCGAATGAGCACGTCGCGCAGCGTGAACTGCATAAGCCGATAGACGGCGACGTGGGTCATCGGGCCCAGGTTGGGGCGCCCGGCCTTCAGGTCGCCCAGCATGCTCCACTCGAACTGGCTTTGGTCTCGCTCTTCCTTGAACATGGCTCTCCGTCCTTTCTTGGTTGCCGATCAATGCTTCGACCTTGAGGATTTATGGTTTGGCAGGCGAAGGAATGGTTGGGGTTTCATGGTTTCGCTGGCGCCTTTACGCTGCTCGGGGCGGCAACAGGTAAAGCGTCAGGGCGAAGATGAGATAAACCATCAGGACCAATACCCCGACGAACCAGGCCGAGCGCCCGCTGTTCGTGACGAGTGAAGCCGTAAGGGTAGCGACGAGAATCATCACAACCGCGCCCGGCCAGAATTGCAGGTCCATTGGCGTTGGCCCGATCAGGTAGCTGAACAGGACCAGCACCGGCGCGACAAAGAGGGCAATCTGCGAGGCGCTTCCCAGAGCGATGCCGACGCTCAGGTCGAGCCGGTTCTTGCGCGCGCCGGAGAACGCCGAGGCCATTTCCGCCGCGCCACCGACCAGCGCCACGACGATGAACCCGACGAAGGCGGGGGTCATCCCGAGGGCCTCCGCCGCCTTTTGCACGGACTCGACGAACACCTCGCTCACCAGCGCCACCAGGACGGTGACGCTCGCTAGGGTAGTCAGGGCCAGACCCAGGGGCCACGGCGCTTCCGCCGCCTCTCCGGACTCTGCGCTGGCGAAAAGCTCGCGGTGCGTCTTGAGCGAGAACAGCAAGCCCAGTGCATAAGCCAGGATCAGCAGCATGGCCAAAGCCACGCTCAGCTTCTGGGTGAATGCCGCGCCCGTCACAGCGTCGGCCTGGGAGACGGCCGAAGGAATCGACAACGCGATCGTGGCCAGAAAAAGCAGCCCCGCTTGCATGCGGGCGCCGACCCGGTTGTATTCCTGGACATGGTGCTTAAGTCCACCGAGCAGAAACGACGCGCCCAGCATGAATAGCGCATTGGTGACAATCGCGCCCGCAATGGACGCTTTCACCAGCATGTATTGCCCGGCGCGCAAGGCCGTGAGGGCGATAACCAGCTCCGTGAGGTTGCCCAAGGTGGCATTGAGCAGCCCGCCGACCGCATCCCCGGTCTTGGCCGCGACCGACTCGGTGGCGTGACTGAGCAAGGCGGCCAGAGGCACAATGGCCAAGACCGACAGCACGAACAGCAGCGTGTGCGCTTCGGGCTTGAGCCCCTGGGCGACGAACACCGCGGGCACGAACGCCAGCAGCCAGAGCAGGGGAGAATGGCGGATTTCTTTGAGCAATCGGTTCATCGCGCGCCTCGGTCTGGCTCAAGGTTGGCCGGACTTGATCACCGTGCGGAGCGCGGGCATCTCGGCGGCGATATTCAAGTCCATAAACAGCGCCATCTGGTGCTCGACTTGGAGGAACTGCGCAGCGCGGGCGGGAGAGACGGCCTTGGCGATCCGCTTTTGGTATTTCTTCCAGAGGTCGAGGCGGGCCTGGGCGTTCTTGAGCCATTGCTGCGCCATCGTGTCCGCGGCCCGATCATCCAGCGTGCCATGGGCGCAGCGTTCACCAAACTCGCGCAGCAACGCGATCTTCTTGTCGGCCACGGCAGCCAGCTCCTTCTCGTACTGGCGGTAGACAGGCCAAAACCGCTCGGCCTCCGGGCCGGTCATCTGCAGGGCTTGGTTCAGCGTCCGCACTTTGAAGGCGTTGACGTCCGAGCGAAAGGTCTCGAGCACGCTGCGCAGGTCATCCGACCCCGCATCAGCAGGGGTTTGAGCCGAACTCGCCACGCTGCCAAGGGCCAGCGCGACGGTGAGGAGCAGGAGGTGAAGTTTGATGTTCATGGGTTGAGGATCTTGGTCATAGAGCCTGCGAGGCAGGCGCTTATTGATTGAGTTTCGTGTCTTTCCAAAACTTGGTGCCTTGGACGGTGGCCTGGAGGGACAGACCGCTTTCGGTGAACTGGTAGATCTCCATCCCGCCGGGAGTGCTGACGGCGGCGGAGGTCTGGTCCTCAGCGGTTTTGCCGGCGCGGACATCCGTCGTCACGCCCGCCGTGACGGTGCCCTCCTTGAAGTCCACGTTGGCCTTGGCACCGCCCTCGGTGGACACGCCAGTGTCTTTGTATTTGGCGGAGGCGTCCCCCTTGCCGCCGAATTGCCAGCCGGAGGTGACGAACTGGTTCATGACCTTGACGTCATTGAACACGAAGACGATCCGGAGGTCCTTCACGCCCATCCCGACACCGGTTCCCAGCGAGGCAACGCACAGGAAGGTGTCCTTGCCAGTCTGGTTGTCCCTGAGCACACCGTAGCCTCGGCCCGACGCGAGCAGGAACAAGTTCAAGTCCGTCTGTTTGAAGGTGGCGTAGCCGGCGGCTTTGGCAAGGCGGTCCTTCAACTCCGGTTTGGTCTTGCAGAGTTCAGCCAGCATCTCGTCACGCTGGTCCCGAACGACCTGGCGCTTCTCCTCGAGGCTGTCGCCTTTCGGGCTGAAGAGCCCAGCGGGGCAGACTTGTGGCAGCAGCATGGAGACGCAGGTGACCAGAATCAGCCCGAACCGTCTAGCGAGGCGCGTGATTTCTTTCATACGTGAGGTCGTTCCCGGTTCACTTCATGGTCAGGTTAACTTCTGCCATCATGGAGGGTTCGAAGCTGCCGCCGAGGGACAGATGCAGATTCACCCGCTCGCCCAGCTGCTCGCTCCGCACCCGCAACAGCGCCAACCGGGCCGCGCAAACAGTGAGCTGTTGATGCTGCACGTTCCGCAAATCCCCTCGGCCGATGCGGTAGTTGGTCTGTGCGAGATCGAGCGCGCGTTGATTCTCGGCCACCGCCTGCTCGAGGAAAGACTGACGATCGCGCAACGCCCGGGCGGACGAGAGCGAGTTCTCGACGTCGCTCAACGCCCGGAGGGAGATGCGCGCGTATTCGGCCACGGCCTGCTTCTGCTCGAGCGAGCGGATTTCGACCTGTGTCTTGAGGGCGCCACCCTGGTAGATAGGAGCGAGAAGTTTGGCTCCGGCGCCACCGGTCGGGTTCTCGAAATCCTCCTTCAACTGGAGAATGTCGCTGTCAATTGCCGCCGCATTGGCGTTGAGGATGAGGCGCGGCAGCCGCGCGGCCTTCGCCTCGCCGACACGATGGAACGCAGCGGCGACGCGCCGCTCGGCGGCGATCACGTCGGGGCGCCGTTCCAGCATTTCCAGCGGCAGACCGGCCGGAATCGCGCTCGGGAGAGCAACCATGTCGCGGCGAGCCTGAAGTTCTGCCGCGGGGTACCGGCCGAGCAGCAGTTCCAGCGCGCGCAAGGTCTGTTCATGAGCGAATCGCACCTGCCTGGCCGTGTCCTGGTAGGTGGCCAGGTCAGCGCGGGCCAGGGCGATCTCCTCTTCGCTGCCGGCACCGACCCGACGCCGCGTCTCAGCAAGCGTCAGCAACTGCCGCGCCGCCTGGACCATGTCTTCGGCGATTTGGAGTTGGAGCCAGGTTTCGGTGGCGGTGAACCAGCTCTTCGCGATGGTGGCGGCCAGGGATTGCCGGCTGAACTCGTAATCGGCCCGTGCCGAGGCGTGCGTCGCCTGCGCGGCATTGCGCCCGTAACGCATCCGGCCCCAAAGGTCCGGTTCCCAGGATGCGCCGAGCGAGATCCCTTGCAGGGCGGAGCTGATATCGCCGCCGCCCATGTTCAAACCACCAGTGCCGAAGAGGTTCACGGTGGGACGCAGGGCGGCTTTGGCCAGACGCACATAGTGCCAGGCCTGCTCGACCCGCGAGGACGCAACGCGGAGGTCGGGATTGTTGGTCATCGCCTCGGCGACCAGCGCGTTGAGCTGGTCGTCCTGGAACGTGGCGAGCCAGTTGTCTTGGATGGCGTTCGTGGAAACGGGCGCCGCTTTCCACGCGCTGGTCAGCACTAGGTTATTCAGCGTGCCGGATTGGCGATGAATCTCGGCGGGCATGGGGGGCGACTGGGTGGCGCAACCGGCGAGCAGCCCGGCGCCAACCGCCGCAAGAAGCCACTGTCTTGAAAATTGCATGGTCGTTTCAGTGCAGCTTGAGGATGAGCCAATCCAGTTTCGCGGCAACGCGCAGCAGCACTTTGCGAAGGATGTGAATTGCGTGACCGCTGTCCGTAAACACCGCACCGGCACCGTGCGCACCCGCGGCGAGGAAGATGTCCTTGTCACGGGCGTCCGGCAGCAAGCGGACCGCCAGGCAGTTGGGTGGGACGGGAGCCACGCCGCCCGTGACGTTCATGGTGCCGATGGGCAACTGCCCCTGGGCAGTCGCCCACATGATGGAGTCGACCTTGCACTTCACGACACGGCCAGGGTACATCTTGAAAGCGACTTCCGCCTCCTGCCCAGGCTGGATCTTGCGCACCTCGTTTTGGTGGTAGATGGCGATAACCCGGTTCTTCGGGAAAGTTCTGGTCTGGAGTTAGGATTTCGCTAGGTTTTGCGGTATGAATCGAAGCTTGCTCTACCATGCCTTCGGGGTGCGTGAAGGCTACGAATATGTGCGGACGTACTACGAAAA
>Ga0209507_1000188_pt1 | contig 82825 bp, 54 predicted proteins | sample AD_UKC028_MetaG_FD_184414 | JGI IMG/M metagenome (GOLD analysis project Ga0209507, IMG submission 184414) | Active sludge microbial communities of municipal wastewater-treating anaerobic digesters from USA - AD_UKC028_MetaG (SPAdes) (version 2) | ecosystem: Engineered > Bioreactor > Anaerobic >...
GAGTTTCCGAAACCGTCTTCCGCCTTCGCCGCTCGCTGCAAAGCACGCGCAAACCCCCGCAATTCAGCGTCTTTCAGCCCATTTTAGTCCCTTTAAGCCACCATCAGAAACCGCTTGCGCAGACTCACCGTCGCTTCCTCGCCCGAGCTGTTCGTGCTGAAGCGGGCGCAGCTCACCTCGTTGATGTTGGCCTGGCCGACCCACAGCCCGTAAGGGAACGCGGCGAGCTGATCGGTGCCGCTGTCGCAGGCGGCCGAGAGAGGGATGTGGGCATAAGCGCCGCCATCGGCGCTGAGCCGGAGCAGGCTTTGCCAGAGCGCGTTGGTTTCGGCGGGAGGCGACATCGCGGAGCGGTTAATGGCCAGGCGCAGGCTCAGAAGCTGCCCGTTGGTGAGGCTCCAGTTCTGGCTCTGGTCAATGGGCCAGGGGCGCCAAATCCAGTTGGTGGCGGTGCGGTCGGCGTACAGCAGCGGCACGGTGCCGGCCAGCGGAGGGGCGTCGGCGGGCGGCGCCTCCGAAATGACGTGGCGCAGGGTGACGACAACCGGCGCGGGGTTGCTGTCGCAGGCGTTGAGCAGCCGCAGCTCCAGCTCGTTCATCCTCGTGCCATAAGCCAGGCCCTCCGGGTCGGTGGTGGAGATGCGCACGGGGCCGATAAAATCACTCGGTGCCTGGGCCCGAATCCAATAGGCCACGTCGGGGTCTATTTTACGGAATGCGGTTTGCGGGGTCAGATTGGTGGTCTCCAGGTTCAGGCCGATCTGCACGATGTTGGTCTTGTCAAAGCTGGGCGCGCCGTCAACGGCCGGCTCGTAGCGGAAGAAGTTGGCGAAGGTCGGACGTGAATCAACTATGGGAGTGAGCTGAAAGCCGACGAGGTTGGGTTGGCCGGGGACCCAGTTGAAACGGGGAATGGCAGGCCGGCCTTTGAGCGTGAGGGTCCAGGCGTTGGTTGACTTGATCAGGTAGGCGGTGCCGCCCACCACGTTTACCAGCGTGCGCACATAGGCCAATTCGTCGCCGCTCGGCACCCAGACCAGCCACTCGTCGGGCCGCTTCCACGGCTGTGTCGGGTCGGTCCCGAATTGGGTCGCCATCATCCGCGCGTTGTAGCGGAAGACCTGCGTCACCGGCGTGTTCGAGAACAATTGGTCACACGAGGCCGGGAAAGGCTGCACGCGCAGGTGCACGGCGTTCCAGCCGTTTTGAAGCTGGAGGGTTTGTGTGACCCACTGCGCCGAGCCCACCGGCACCAAGCCCAGCAAGGCCAGGCCCAGCAGCAAGACACGGAGTGCACGGATTTGCACTAACCCGAGGCCGGGGATTCGTGGCATTCCGCGCGATTCGCGTCCCAGACCGGTTGGTAATCCGTGAAATTCGTGTCGGGTTTTCATAGAGTCAGGCTATAAATTGAGGAGCATTCGTTGAGGAGGGTGCGGGCGAAGATGGTGTGTGAGAGGGGCGAGGCCAGGGGAGCGAGGGACGAAAGGCGGCCCAACCCATGCACCTCTTGGGGTGGACTCGTTTATCTGGCGCAAACCGCCGCGCGCCTCCATCGGAGGCTGTTAAACCCATCGCATGCACAACGCGTTGTAATCAGCCGCTTGGTTTGCGGCTCGACTTCCACGCTGCAGCGTACCCGCCGGGCACAAGGATTGAACTAAACTACAAGTTGAGCGGGGGAGTAAGGCTTGATCTCCAGCACCTCATCATGTCCGACAATCGTTGCAGTCTTAACCGACTACTCTTGCCCAGGTGGCGGTCCTGCCACCCAGTTGACCTCCGAGGGCAATATTGTCCTCGGACCCTTTTGAAAGCTGCACCAACCCGTCACTACGCGAGTGATTGCACCGGAGGCCGGCAATCATGTCAATACCAATTTCGAGAAAAATAATACCCGATTGGTAAGGTTGGCACTTCTTGTGCTAAAGTCCAGAAGGGGCGGCATTCTGGATGCAAACATGTGCTGGTGCGGGAAAGCCCCAGTCAGAAGCCCAAGGTCACCAAGTGGATTACCGTGTCCCGCCATCCCGCTCCTGTCCGTAGCCTCACCTAAGCTAGAATGCTAACATACTCAACTTACGTTGCTCAGCTCACTTGTGACTCCGTCATAGGCAAGGCCTCAGTCCTGGGTGGGGCGCCTCGCCGAGGCGGCCAAACGGATGCGCTCCGTGCCCGGTTTCGCAGCGCCCGGCTTGCCTGGTAGTTGCGGCCATGCTACGATGGTGGCACATGGAAGCAACCAATCGAACAATCAGGACACATTTATGATCAAGACCCGCGGCTATGCCGCCCCCAATGCGACTTCGCCTCTGGCGCTTTTCAATTTCGAACGGCGCGAGCCCGGCCCGCACGATGTGCAAATCGAGATCCTGTATTGCGGTATCTGTCATACCGATCTCCACCAGGCCCGCAATCATTGGAGCGGCTCAATGTACCCAATGGTGCCGGGCCACGAGATCGTCGGCCGTGTCACCCAGGTGGGCCCGCAGGCGACGAAAGTCAAGGTTGACGATTACGCGGGCGTGGGCTGCATGGTGGATTCGTGCCGCCGTTGCCCGGCCTGCAACGAGGGCCTGGAGCAGTACTGCGAGGAAGGCCCCACCTGGACGTACAATTCCAAAGAACGCGGCAGCCAGCAGCTGACCTTCGGCGGCTACTCCGAGCGGATTGTGGTGGAAGAGCGGTTTGTGGTGAAGGTCCCCGGCAGCCTTGACCTGCAGGCGGTTGCCCCGTTGTTTTGTGCCGGCATTACGACCTACTCACCGCTGCGCCACTGGAAGGTCGGCAAAGGCCAGAAGGTCGGCGTGATCGGTCTCGGTGGTCTCGGCCACATGGGCGTCAAATTCGCCAAGGCTCTCGGCGCACAGGTTACAATGATCACCACCTCGCCGGCCAAAGGCAAGGATGCGGTCCGGCTCGGCGCGGATGAGGTGCTGCTGTCGAAAGACCCGGCGGCAATGGCCAGGCAGGCCGGCAGCTTCCATTTCCTGCTCAACACCATCCCCAATCCGCACGACGTCAATCCCTACCTCGCGCTGCTGAAGCGCGACGGCACGATGGTCTTGGTCGGGGCGCTGACCGCGCTCGAGCCGCCGCTGCAGGGCAACAGCCTGATCGGCGGCCGCCGCCGGCTCGCCGGGTCGGTCATCGGCGGCATCCCGGAAACACAGGAGATGATTGACTTTTGCGCCGCGCATAAGATCGTCAGCGATGTCGAGGTGGTGCCAATCCAATCCGTCAACGAGGCCTATGAGCGGCTGCTGAAGAACGACGTCCGCTACCGCTTCGTGATAGATATGGCCTCGCTCAAGCAGGCTTAGCCAATCACCGGATATCGTGGTGGTAGCTTTGCAGTGATTTCACGCCGGCTCGCCCGGCGCGGCATTCCGCGATGCCCACGGCCGAGGCGCGCGCCGCCGCAGCCGTTGTCAGGTATGGCACCTTGTATTTGACCGCCGCTTTGCGGATGTAGGCGTCGTCGAACTTGCTCGTTTTGCCGCCGGGGGTGTTGATGATCAAGTGGATTTCCTTGCTCTTGATCTCATCGCCGATGTTAGGGCGCTGGGGTTCGTGAAGCTTGTAGCTCAGCTCCGATTTCACCCCGTGCGCCTCGAGGAACTGATGGGTGCCGCTGGTGGCTTTGATGCGGAACCCCAGCTCCTGGAACTTGCGCGCGGCCTCCAGGATCGCCGCTTTCTCGCGGTCGGCGACGGAAATAAACACCGTGCCGTTCAGGGGGAGGGGGCTCAGCGCAGCTTCCTGGGACTTAAAGTAGGCCAGGCCGAAGGACGGGCCCATGCCCAATACTTCGCCAGTCGAGCGCATCTCGGGCCCGAGCACCGGGTCAACTTCCGGGAACATGGAGAAGGGCAGCACGACTTCCTTCACCCCCACATGCGGAATGGTGCGGCGCTTGAGCTTCAAATCGCGCAGCTTCGTGCCCAACATGAGCTGGGTGGCGATGCGCGCCATCGGCACATCGCACACCTTGGACACCAACGGCACGGTGCGCGAGGCGCGGGGGTTGGCTTCGAGCACATAGACTTTGTCCTGGCAGATGGCGTACTGGATGTTCATCACGCCGCAGACATTCAGCTCGCGGCCAATCCGCAAGGTGTATTCCTCGATGGTCTTGAGGTGCTTTGCCGGCAGCGTCACCGGCGGAATGGCGCAGGCGGAATCGCCGGAGTGGATGCCCGCCAGCTCGATGTGCTCCATCACGGCCGGCACAAATGCGTCTGTGCCGTCGGCCAGCGCGTCGGCTTCGGCCTCGGTAGCGTTGTCGAGGAAGCGGTCAATGAGAATGGGCCGCTCCGGCGCCAGGTCCACCGCCTTGTTGACGTATTCCCGGAGCATCTCCTCGTCGAGGACGACTTCCATGCCGCGCCCGCCAAGCACGAAGGATGGCCGCACCATTACCGGGTAGCCGATGCGCGCGGCGATTTCCTGCGCCTCCTCGAAGCTGCTGGCCATGCCAGACTCGGGCATGGGAATGTCCATCTTCTCCATCATCTGGCGGAAGCGATCCCGGTCTTCGGCCAGGTCAATTGTATCCGGTGAAGTGCCGAGTATCTTCACCCCGGCGGCGGCAAGCTCGGTGGCGATGTTGAGCGGGGTCTGGCCGCCGAACTGGACGACGACGCCTTCGGGCTTCTCCTTTTCGTAGATCGCCAGCACGTCTTCGACCGTGAGCGGTTCGAAGTAGAGTTTGTCGGAAGTATCGTAATCGGTGGAAACCGTCTCCGGATTGCAGTTGACCATGATGGTCTCGAAGCCGGCGGCGCGCAGGGCGAAAGCGGCGTGGACGCAGCAATAGTCAAATTCGATGCCCTGGCCGATGCGGTTGGGCCCGCCGCCGAGCACCATGACCTTCTTGCGGGTGCTGGAAGCTACCCGGTCCGGGCCGTTGTACGTGGAGTAGTAATAAGCCGCGTTCTCCGCGCCGCTGACCGGCAGCGCGTCCCACGCCTCGACGACGCCCAGGCGCTTGCGCTGATCGCGGATATGCACTTCGGCGATGCCGAGGAGCTTGCTGAGATACTTGTCGGCGAAACCGTCCTTCTTGGCCTGGGTGAGCAGCGCGTCGGGCAGCGCGTGGCCTTTGAACTTTAGGATTTGTTCCTCCAGCTCGACCAGCTCCTTCATCTGCTGGATGAACCATGGCTTGATGTGGGTCTTGGCGTAGAGCTCCTCGACCGTGGCGCCCTTGCGCAATGCCTCGTACATGATCCACTGGCGTTCGCTGCTCGGCTCGTTGAGCATCCGCATCAACTCGGCCAGCGGCCGCTCGTTGAAATCCTTCGCAAACCCCAGGCCGTGCCGCCCGTTCTCCAGCGAGCGAATGGCTTTCTGGAACGCCTCCTTGTAGGTCTTGCCGATGCTCATCACTTCGCCCACGGCGCGCATCTGCGTGCCCAGCCGGTCAATCGAGCCTTTGAACTTCTCGAAGGTCCACCGGGGGAACTTCACCACCACGTAGTCGCCCGAGGGTGTGTATTTCTCCAGCGTCCCATCGCGCCAGTAGGGGATCTCATCCATCGTGAGGCCGCTGGCGAGCTTGGCGGAGACCAGCGCGATGGGGAACCCGGTGGCCTTGGAGGCCAGGGCCGACGAACGCGAGGTGCGCGGGTTGATCTCGATGATGACGACGCGGTCCGTCTTCGGGCAGTGCGCAAACTGGATATTCGTGCCGCCAATCACCCCGATGGCCTCGACGATGCGATACGAGTATTCCTGCAGCTTCGCCTGGAGCTTGGGATCAACGGTCAGCATCGGCGCCACGCAAAAGGAGTCGCCGGTATGCACGCCCATCGCGTCCACGTTCTCGATGAAGCAGACGGTAATCATCTGGTTCTTGGCGTCGCGGACAACCTCAAGCTCCAACTCCTCCCAACCGAGCACGGATTCCTCGATAAGGATCTGGCCCACCATGCTGACGGAGAGGCCGCGGCTGGCGACGATCCGGAGTTCCTCGACATTGTAGACGAGGCCACCTCCCGTGCCGCCCATTGTGTAGGCCGGGCGGATGACCACCGGGTAACCGAGCCCAGAGGCGACTTTCTCCGCTTCCTCGACACTGAACGCCGGGGCGCTCTTCGGCATGTCAATGCCCAGGCGCCGCATCGTTTCCTTGAACACAATGCGATCCTCGCCCTTCTCAATGGCGTCGGCCTCGACCCCGATGATGCGGACGCCGTATTTGGCGAGCACGCCGGACTTGGCGAGCTGCGACGAGAGATTCAGCCCTGTCTGCCCGCCCAGGTTGGGCAGGAGCGCGTCGGGCCGTTCCTTTTCGATGATGTCCGTGAGCGCCGTCACCGTGAGCGGTTCGACGTAGGTGACATCCGCCATGCCGGGATCGGTCATGATCGTGGCCGGGTTGGAGTTCACCAGAACGATCTGGTAACCCAGCGCGCGCAAGGCTTTGCACGCCTGGGTGCCGGAGTAGTCGAACTCACAGGCCTGCCCGATCACGATCGGGCCGGAGCCGATGATCAGGACTTTCTTGATGTTGTTGCTGCTGGGCATGGCTTTCTTACATTGGGACTTCTGATGTGTCTGTTCGCTGGTTCGCTTTCTCGGGTGCGCGCCGATGCTTCTAGCGAGGGAAAGCAAAGAGATCAATCTAAATCCGCCAAAAGCAGGCGGCCTCCGCCAGTCCGGGACGGCGTTTCGCAAGCCAAGCCGCGCAGCTCGGCTGCGGGATAGAGTATTTCCCGACCTACTCGCGCGGGGCGGATTTGCTGGGTTCTTCGAGGATTCCCGGAAAGTGCCATCGGTGGTGGTGATCGGCGCAGCCGGGATAGCTCAGCCAAAACCGGAAGGACCCCGAATCTCTAACCCGAGGACTGTCCATATTTTGGACAGTAATGCTGCCTGCCTGCCTTTTCCAGCCCCCTCTGACCATGGCACTTCTGGCTTGAGTTTACGGTGTCGGCACGGTGGTGCCCCGGTGTGTATCCCATGGGGAGCGCTCCCCATGGGATACACACCGGGGCATCGCCGCACTGTCAAGCCATCCGCAAGCCAACGCCGGCGTGTGCGACCAATGGAACGGCGCCGTCACCCATTTGGCGGAGGTGCTGGAGGTAAGCAGGGGAATGTCAGAGGACGAATCGCCAGCGAGGTATTCCGGAAATCCGCGAAGAACCATTTGTTATTGGCAAGGAGGCGGGCAGGTTTGATATTCAGCAGGTTGAAAGCTATGGCAGACGACAAGAAACACGTCTATGACGAGAGCAAGATCAAGACGCTCTCCTCGCTGGAGCACATCCGGCTGCGGACCGGCATGTACATCGGCCGGATCGGCGACGGGTCCCATTACGATGACGGGTGCTACATACTTCTCAAAGAGGTGGTGGACAACGCCATTGACGAGTACATCATGGGCTACGGCAAGGAGGTGCAGGTCAACATCCAGGATCGGGCGGTGTCGGTGCGTGATTTTGGGCGTGGCATCCCGCTGGGGAAAGTCGTGGACTGCGTGTCCAAAATCAACACGGGGGCGAAGTACAACGACGACGTGTTCCAGTTCAGCGTCGGGCTGAACGGCGTCGGGACCAAGGCGGTCAATGCGCTCTCGAAAGTGTTTCGCGTGTGCAGCTTCCGCGAGGGGCAGTACGTCGAGGCGTCCTTCAAGCAGGGCAAGCTCAAGAATGAGAAGAGCGGCAAGGCGCCCAGGGAAGCGGACGGGACGCTTATCGAGTTCCAGCCCGACCCGGAGGTGTTCAAGGAAGTCCAGTACCGGCCCGAGCATGTGGAGCGGCGGCTGCGGCATTACAGCTACTTGAACGCCGGGTTGAAGCTGCAATATAACGGCAAGACGTTCCAGTCCCGCAACGGATTGTTCGACCTGGTGATGGAGGACCTGCAGGCCGACGGCAGCGAGCCCATCTACCCGCCCCTGCATTACGCGGAGAAAACGCTGGAGTTCTGCTTCACCCACAGCAACAGCCGGTATGGCGAGACCTTCTACTCCTTCGTCAACGGCCAATACACAACTGACGGCGGCACGCACCTGAGCGCCTTCCGCGAGGGCCTCCTCAAAGCGGTCAACGAATACGCGCAGGAGAAGTTTGACGGCGACGATGTGCGCGAGAGCATGGTGGGAGCGGTGTCCATCCGGCTCAAGGACCCGGTCTTCGAGTCGCAGACCAAGAACAAGCTCGGCAATACGGAAATTCGCACCGACCTGGTGACCCGCGTGCGAGAGGAGCTGCTGCAGTTCTTCCACCGCAACAAGGACATCGCCCAGCAGATCGTCGCCAAAGTCCAGGACACGCGCCAGCTCCGCAAGGAGCTGCAGGAAGTCAAGAAGCTGGCCCGGGAACGCGCCAAGGCCATCACGATCCGCATTCCGCAGCTCAAGGACTGCAAGGAGCATTACAACAAGACCAAAGGCAAGGGGAAGGGGACGATGGTGTTCCTCACCGAGGGCCAGTCCGCGGCTGGCTCGATCGTTAGCTGCCGCGACGTCGAGACGCAGGCGATATTCGTGCTGCGGGGCAAACCGCTCAACGTCTGGGACCTCAAGCGGGACGCTGTGTATAAAAACGACGAGCTTTACAATCTCATGCGCAGCCTCGACATCGAGGACAACCTCGAAGGCCTGCGCTACGAGAAGGTCATTCTGGCCACCGACGCCGACGTGGACGGCCTGCATATCCGCAACCTGCTGATCACGTACTTCTTCCGCTTCTTCGACCAGCTTGTGCGCGACGGCCATCTGTTCGTGCTGGAAACCCCGCTATTCCGCACGCGCAACAGGGAGCAGACGATCTACTGTTACTCCGAGGCCGAGCGCGACGCGGCAGCGGAAAAGCTGGGCAAGAGCTGCGAAATCACGCGGTTCAAGGGCCTGGGCGAAATCAACCCGGCGGAGTTCAAGCAGTTCATCGGCAAGGGCATGCGCCTGAGCCAGGTCGAGTATGCACCGAAACACGACGCCGCCGGCATCCTCGGCTTCTACATGGGCAAGAACACGCCGGAGCGCAAAGATTACATCATGGAGAACCTGGTGGTGCCAGTGGAGGAGTAGGTCTGGCGGAGTTAAAGGGGCTGAAGAGATTAAGTGAGTTACATGGGTTGCATGGAGGGGGGCTGCGCTAGCCAGCCGACTGGCGCAGTGGGGAGAACTTCCGGTGCCTCCGAAGCAGTGAGGCGTATCGCCTTGAGGTGAGATTTTCATCGCGCAGATGCGGCAGGGACTGTATTGGTTAGTCATGAGCTATCTAACGGTGGAAGTTGAAATAGACCACGGTCATATCGTCGCGCGGGAACCGTCGAAACTGCCAGAGAGAGGAAAGGGGCTACTGACGGTTCTGGAAGCGTCGGAGGCGGAGGGGCGCGTTGAGAAGATGACTCCGCTGGAAGCGTTTCACGCGCTGCAGCGCAGCCTGGATCTTGACGAGGCCAAGGCCAAGGCCTGGATGGACACGATTCGAGACGCCCGGCGGTAAAGGGCCTGGAGGCAATGATCCATCTGGACACCAACTTCCTGGTGAGTGCGCTGCGAGCCGGTTCGCCGGAGGAATCCCAACTCAACTTGTGGCTGAGTGGAAACGAGATTCTCGGTACGTCAGCAGTCGCGTGGGCAGAGCTGTTTTGCGGCCCGCTTTCGGCGCGTGATGAGCTGTTTGCACGGCAGATCTTCTCACAGGTTGAAGTCCTTTCCGTTATTGATGCCGAAGCGGCTACCCAACTCTTCAACAAGACGGGCCGCCGGCCCCGTTCGCTGGCGGACTGCGTGATTGCGGCTGTGGCAATCCGCTGTGGCGCGAAGCTAGCCACCGTCAACACTTCTGACTTTCGGCCGTTCGTTCAGCACGGATTGGCTTTGGCCTGAGTCATTACCTCGCCGGACGAAGCGACTTTCCAAAGAGCGCATTCCACCATGTCAGCCAAACGCAAGAGCAATCCGAACCAGCCCGAGCTCCCGATCCAGGAACTTCCGGACAACACCCCGGGCGTGGTCAACGCCGCGCCCGCTCCGCAAGGCGGCAATGGCAAGCCTTCGAAGCGCAAACCCGCCCAAGGCGGCAATGGCGCCACGCACGTCCTTGCCGAGGGGGTCGCTCTGCCGGCGCCCACGCGGCCGTTTGTGCCAAGCAAGATTGACCTGCCGCTCCATCGCCGCGTCAACCGCAGCTTTCTCGACTACGCCTCCTACGTCATCCGCGACCGCGCCATTCCCAATCTCGCGGATGGCCTCAAGCCCGTCCAGCGCCGCATCCTCTGGGCCCTGCACGACAAGGACGATGGCCGCTTCATCAAAGTCGCCAACGTCGTGGGGCACGCGATGCAGTATCACCCGCACGGGGACGCCTCCATCGGCGACGCGCTGGTGGTGCTGACCAACAAGCGCTACCTGATCGAGGGCCAGGGAAACTTTGGCAATATCTACACGGGCGACGTGGCGGCGGCGCCGCGCTACATCGAGTGCCGGCTGACCGAGTTGGCCCGCACCGAGGTGTTCAATGACGAGATCACCGAGCTGGTGCCGAGCTATGACGGCCGCAACCGAGAGCCCGTAGCTCTGCCCAGCAAGCTGCCGCTTCTCCTGATGCTCGGCACCGAGGGCATCGCGGTCGGCATGTCCTCGCGCATTCTGCCGCACAACTTCCCCGAGCTGCTCGAAGCGCAGATTGCCATCCTCAAGAAGCAGCCCTTCAAGTGCCTGCCCGACTTCCAGACGGGCGGCCTCATGGATGCCCGCGGTTACAAGGACGGTGCCGGCGAAATCAAGGTCCGCGCCAAGATGAAGGTCAAGGACGAGTCCACCGTCATCATCAAGGAAATCCCGCCCACGACCACCACCGATTCACTTATTGACTCCATCGAGGACGCCTCCCGCAAGGGCAAGATCAAGGTCAAGAGCATCAACGACTTCACGTCTGAGGAGGTGGAGATCGAGGTCAAGGCGCCGGGCGGTGTCAGCGCGGAGCAGTTGGCGGATGCGCTCTATGCCTTCACCGATTGCGAGGTTACCATCGCCAGCCGCATCGTGGTCATCAGGAACAACCGGCCTGTCGAGCTGACGGTGTCAGAAGTCCTGCGCCAGAACACCACCCAACTGGTGGAGACCCTGAAGCGCGAACTGGAGCTCAAAGAGTCCAAGCTGCAGGATGAGCTGCACTTCCGCACCCTGGAACGCATTTTCATCGAGGAGCGCATCTACAAGAAGATTGAGCAGTGCAAGACCAATGAGGCGGTCCTGGCCGCCGTGCGCGAGGGCTTCAAGCCGTTCCGCCGGCAGATGATTCGCGAACTCGCCGAACCGGATATCGAACGCCTCCTGGCCGTGCGCATTCGGCGCATCTCTCTGTTCGATATCAACAGGCACCGCGAGGAAATGGAGCGGGTCAAAGCCGACCTGGCCGAGACGCGCAAAAGCCTGAAAAACCTCACCAAGTACGTCATCGGCCACCTCGAAGCGTTGCTCGCCAAATACGGCCCGCTTTACCCGCGCCTCACCCGTTCGAGCCGCTACGACGAAGTGGACGCGAAGGAAGTCGCCTTCAAGGCGTTCAAGGTCGCCTACGACCGCGAGTCCGGCTACGTCGGCTACAAAGTCTCCGGCGAGGAATTCCACGTCGAATGCACCAAGTTCGACAAGATCATTCTGGTCTTCAAGGACGGCCATTACCGGGTGACGGAGCTGCCGGAGAAGGTGTTTGTGGGGCCGGACCTGTTTTACTGCGGCCTGCCGGAGCGCGATCGGGTGTTCACCTGCGCCTACACCAACCGCGAGGCTACTTATCTCAAGCGCTTCACCTTCGGTGGCACGATACTCAACAAGGTCTATCACTGCATCCCGCCCAAGTCGCGCGTGCTGTTCTTCGAGCCGGACACTCCGGCGGAGCTTTTCATCCGCTACAAACCGGCGCCCTACCAGAAAATCAACCAGCAGACCTGCAAGCCGGCCGAGGTGGACGTGAAGGGGCCGAAGACGCGCGGCCGTCAAATCTCCATCAAGGACGTATCGTCCATCACAAGCCAGCCCACCCGCGGCTGGGATCCCGAGGCGGCGACGACCAAGTTGCAGTTCGTGTAGGCTGACGCGGCAGACGTCTCGCCGAAGTGCCCGCGTCCGCTGCCGGCCAAACGATTCGGCAGACCGTCCCCGCCGCCGGGGCTATCGAATATCTCCGTGCCGGCGTTCGTCATGTCCTCCATAAGCCGGCAGCCTGGCAAACAGGCTTGTCGGGTGCCGCTCGTTTAGTTTAAATATTAGAAGCATGACGAATAAAATGAATACCACTCGCAAGCCGCTATGGCGGCGCATGATGTTGCCGTTGCTCTCAGGCCTTACACTGGCTGTCCTGAATCTGTTCCTGGCGCAATCCCTGCCGGCTGCCGACGGCGATCAGGTGCCCCTGGCGATCAAACTGCCTCCGCCCGCTTTCAAGGGCACCCCCAAGGACCTCCAGCTCGGCCCCAACGTCGAGCCGCTTTCCGACAAACCCCGTCCGCCGATGATGGTGCCACCCGGACTGAAGAACGTGGCGACCGGCAGCAAGATCACCTCCAGCGACAAGAACGCCACCAGCGACATCCTTGCCAAAGTGACTGACGGCGACAAAGACGCGTCCGACCAGAGCATTATCTTCCTGCGCAAGAGCACGCAATGGGTGCAGCTGGACTTGGGCAGCCCGCAAGAACTGTTCGCCATCGTGATCTGGCACGCGCACAACATGGCCAAGGTCTATCACGACATCATCGTGCAGGTGGCCGATGACCCGGACTTCATCGAGAATGTGCGCACTATCTTCAACAACGATGTGGATAACACCTCCGGCCTGGGCGTCGGCACCCATCGCGAGTACTTCGAGACGTATGAGGGCAAGCTGATTGACGCCAAGGGTGCTAAAGCCCGCTACATTCGTTTCTACTCCAAGGGCAGCACCGAAAGCGCTCTGAACGAATACACTGAAGTGGAAGTTTACGGCCGGCCGGCCAAGTAACCCGCCCCGGGGGCCGGCATGGACAACAGCGGGTGGAACCGTCCGGCTTTTGGCGTCTTCCATCCGCTGACGGCCATCCTTGTTGTGATGGCCGGCCTTACGCTGGCGCTATGGCGGCTTGGGCTGGATGAGCGGCCGATGCACAACGATGAGGCGGTCAACGCCGTCAAGTTCGGCCAGCTCTGGAAAGGGGGCGGCTACAAGTACGACCACAACGAACACCACGGTCCCTCCCTCTATTACGCCACCTTTGCCCTGAGCCGCTTGACAGGGGCGCCGGAGGACTTCGACCGATTCACCGAGACGCGGCTCCGGCTCACCACCGTGCTGGTCGGCGTCGGCCTCATCTTGCTGCTGCTACTCGTCGCCGATGGCTTGGGCAAAAACGCCACCGTCTGGGCCGGGCTGTTTACCGCCATCTCTCCGGCGATGGTCTTCTACAGCCGGTATTACATCCATGAAGTCCTGCTGGTCTGCTTCACCTTTCTGGCGATCGCTGCCGGGTGGCGTTACTGGCGCAGTCGCAAGGTCGGCTGGGCTTTGCTCGCCGGTGCCGGCGTGGGGGGCATGCACGCGACCAAGGAGACCTTTGTTATCACGCTGGCCGCCGGGGGGGTCGCTCTGGGCCTGAACGAGCTTTGGAACCGCTGGCTGGACGCCAGCGCAGCCCCGGCCACTCGCCCCCGTGTCAAGTTCAGTCACTTGGCCGCCGCCTTGGGTGCCTGGCTGGCGGTGGCGCTGCTGCTGTTCTCCTCCTTGTTCACCAATGCCGCTGGTCCGCTGGACTCGGTGCGGACCTACCTCCCGTGGCTGCAGCGTGCCGCGGGCGCTTCGCCGCATATCCATCCCTGGCACTTCTACCTGCACCGGCTGTTCTGCTTCCACGTCGCCAAGGGCCCTGTGTGGAGCGAGGCGATCATTCTGGCGCTGGCGTTCGTCGGCGCCTGGGCGGCCTTTGTGCGCCGGGGACTGGCTGATGGCAGCGCGAACTTCGTACGGTTCCTCGCGCTCTACACCTTTGCCCTCACGACGGCTTATAGCCTGATCTCCTACAAGACGCCCTGGTGCCTGCTGAACTTCTGGCACGGCATGATTTTGCTGGCGGGGATTGGCGCGGCCTGGCTGGTTGGCAAGGCGAGGCGGAGGATCTTGCGCATCCTCCTGACCTTGCTCCTGCTGGCCGGGTCGGGTCATCTTGCCTGGCAGGCAGTCCTGGCCAATGGCGCTTACGCCGCCGACCGGCGCAATCCCCATGTTTATTCGCATACTTCGCCCGACCTGTTGAAGCTTGTCCGCCAGGTCGAAGCCCTCGCCCAGGTGCATCCGCAGGGCCGGCAGATGCTGGTCAAAGTAATGGCCTCCGACGGCGATTACTGGCCGTTACCCTGGTACCTGCGCAACCTCAAGCAGGTCGGCTGGTGGGACCACTTGGAATTAGAGCAGTACGCACCGGTGATGATCGTCTCGGCGCAACTCCACGCGGGACTGGATGAGAAGCAAACCCATGTCATGGTCCGCTACTTCGAGTTGCGCCCCCAGGTCTTCCTCGAACTGTATGTGGATCTCAAACTCTGGCGGGACTACCTGGCGAGTAACCCGCCCAAGCCGGATTGACTGCCGCGTCGGCGGCGGAGGGACGAAGTTCCCTGCACGAACCAAGCTCTCGCCCGCCACCGGTTAATCACCCCAGCAGAACTACATCAAGCTCATTCCGTTGGCAGGGACGCCACGCCGAGGCGCCCGTTTCCGCGCCGACCAAGACATTTCAGCGCAGAATCCCATATTCCTGAACCGAACAGCCGTCTCGGTGGATAGGCGCCGTCCCATCGCCGGGGCTGGCTTGGGCGTTGAGTAAGTTAGGTTTGGGGGACAGGCAAAGCCAGTCGTTGGGGCGGCGGTTGGCAGGCGTGGCCGAAGGAACCCGGCTTGCGGTGCAGGTCTTGAGCCCAACTGCCGTGTGAGATCATTCTAACCGATACCGGCCAGGTTGGATTCTGCGCTGTGGGCAGGCAATGCAGTAGTGGCCTTGCGAAATCACCTACCTAGCACATTCAGGAAAAAGGTGATATTCGCGGCGTTCACGAAATCAATGAGGAACGCCCCCACTACGGGCACCACCAGAAACGCTCGCGGCGCCGGGCCGAATGACTCGACCAGCGCCTTCATATTGGCCACGGCGTTGGGGGTGGCTCCAAGCCCAAACCCGCAATGCCCGCCGGCCATCACAGCGGCATCATAATCACGGCCCATCACTCGAAATGTCACCAGCCAGGCGTAGAGCGCCATCACGACCACTTGCACCGAAAGGATGATGAGCATCGGCAGGGCCGCGTTGGCCAACTCAATCAGATTCAGGCTCATCATGGCGATCGCGAGGAACAGGCCGAGCGATACCGACGCCAGCGTGTCAATAATGTCGCTGTCCACCCATTCGCCGCCGCGCCAGTCCAGCAAGTTGCGCGCGGCAACGCCGAGCATCATCGCGCCCATGTAAACCGGGAAGGTAATCCCCGTTTGTTGAATGAAATGACTCACCCACGCCCCGGCTTTGAGACAGCCCAGCAACAGCAGCAGGTGCGTCAGAAACGGCCGGCCAAATCCCGCCAGCAGGTGAAGGTCGTTCAGAATCCCCGAATCGCCCACGCGGCCGGCCTCCAGATGCGTGCTCGCGTTCGCCGCTGGGGTGAGGTTGCGCCGTCGAATCAGCACGCCCCCCACTGGTCCGCCGATCAAGCCGCCGCACACCAATCCAAACGTCGCCGCCGCCATTCCGAGGACCGCCGCCCCCGGCAACCCCGCTTTCTCCAGATCCGCGGCGAAACCCAGCGCCGTGCCATGGCCGCCGGTCATGGTCACGCTGCCACAGACCAACCCGAGCAATGGAGACACGCCAAGCAGCTTCGCCAGCCCCACGCCGATGCCATTTTGCATCATGGCCAGGACAGCTGCCAACCCCCAGAAAAGCAGCACCTGCGCTCCTCCACGCCGCGCCAGGTCCCACCTGGCATTCAACCCGATACAGGTGAAGAACGCCACGAGGAACGGCGTGTTCACATTCCTGGCCGGGGCCTTGACCCAATCCATTTCAACCGTCACCAGCCACGTCCACCAACGCGCCGTTACGTTGTTCTGAAACTGCACCGCTCCCGCCCCCGACAGGTTCCAAAGCAGAACCAGCCCCGACACCAGCAGCCCGCCAACGACCGGCGCGGGGATATTGAAGCGCCCGAGCAGCCGGATGCGCCGGACCAGGAGTTCGCCCAACAGCAACACCGGGATAGCCAGCAGCACGACAAACAGGGCGGGAATGGTCATGGTAGTTTCATGGCTTCACATCAATTGAGGAACCAGCCGGAACCGTAGCAATCACCCCGCAGCCTCACAATCAAATCCCGTTGCGGCAAACAGCCTTCGTCACCGCGCACGGTTTGCCCCCGACTTATGACGCGTGACAAATCGCAAAGCCCCTCTAAACTGTGCCTGTCGGATGAACGATATCAGCTTTGCATGAAAGCGTTACTAACCGTTGTCGCCATTACCACCATCATGTTGATTACGCCTGCTCCCGCCAAACAGCCCGTCCTTGTGCCCGACCTCATTATCCTCAACGCCTCGATCCACACGATGGACGACGCCCAGCCGACCGCCGAGGCGGTCGCGGTCCTGGGCAACCGCATTGTGGCGCTCGGGGCCACACCCGACATTCGCCTCCTGGCCGGCCCCAGCACACGCGTCATTGATGCCGCCGGCAAGCTGGTGCTCCCCGGCTTTAACGACTCCCACACTCATTTCCTCATGGGCGGATTCGCCCTGGCCAGCGTTGACTTGCGCGACGCCCGCTCCCCCGAGGAGATGGTCCGCCGTCTCAAGGATTACGCCACCAAGCTCCCCAAGGGCCGCTGGATCCTGGGCGGCGACTGGGACCACGAGAAATGGCCGGGGGCACCCCTGCCGACCAGGCAGATGATTGACGCGGCCACCCCCGATCATCCCGTGCTGGTGCGCCGGCTCGACGGTCACATGGCCGTGGCCAACAGCCTCGCCCTGAAGCTGGCCGGTGTCACCCGGGAAACCAAAGACCCGCCCGGCGGCCTCATCGTCCGCGACCCCGGGACCGGCGAACTCACCGGCGTCCTCAAGGATAGCGCCATGGACCTCATGGACCGCGCGGTGCCCGACAAGACCCGGGACGAAAAGCACGTCGCGGCCAAGGCCGCCTCGGAACACGCCGCGCAGGTGGGGGTGACCAGCGTGACCGACATGTCCGCCGACGGGGATGTCGGCCTGTACCAGCACCTGCTGGAACGCGGCGAGCTCAAGACGCGCATCTACGCCATTCGTTCCATCGTGGCCTGGGAGGCGCTGGGCAAGACCGGCGTGCGCGCCGCGTTCGGCGGCGACACGCTGCGCATCGGCGGGCTCAAGGGGTTTTCCGACGGCAGCCTCGGCTCCACCACGGCGCTGTTCTTCGAGCCTTACAACGACGCCCCGGACACGCGCGGCCTGCTCTTCGACCAGATGCTGCCGGAGGGGACCATGCTCAAGCGGGTCGAGGCGGCGGACAAGACCGGCCTGCAAGTGATGATCCACGCCATCGGCGACGAGGCGATCTGGCGCATCCTGGAGATCTACCGCCAGACCGCCGAGCAGAACGGAGCGCGCGACCGGCGTTTCCGCATCGAACACGCCCAGCATATCCGGCTCGGGGACATCCCCAGGTTCGGCCAGCAGAAGGTGATTGCCTCCATGCAGCCCTACCACGCCGCCGACGACGGGCGCTGGTGCAACAAGCGCATCGGGCCGGAGCGCTCGAAGGGCACCTACGCCTTCCGCTCACTGCTCGACTCCGGCGCGGTGCTCGCGTTCGGGTCGGATTGGACGGTGGCGCCGCTCAACCCGATGGAGGGGCTCAAGGCGGCGGTGACGCGCCAGACGCTGGACGGCAAGAACCCCAATGGCTGGGTGCCGGAACAGAAGATCACGCTGGACGAGGCCATCCGCGCCTACACGGTCGGCTCCGCCTATGCCGAGTTTGCCGAGAACGTCAAAGGCACTCTCACTCCGGGCAAGCTGGCCGACCTGGTGATGCTTGACCGAGACCTCTACAAGATCAACCCGGCGGAGATTGACAAGGCCCGCGTGCTGTTGACGGTCATGGACGGCAAGGTGGTGTGGGAAACAAAGTGAGCGGGGGGCGGGATGAAAGACCTGACTGATCCGCGGTGGATCAAGTGCAAGGGCCTGCTGTTCCTGGTGCTGGGGGTCGTGTCGCTGGCGCTGCTCGTGCTGGAGCACCCGAGCCCGAAGGTGGGCCTGCTGCTGGCGCTGACGGTGTGGTGCTTTTGCCGGGCGTACTATTTCGCCTTCTACGTGATCGAGCACTACGTGGACCCGGCGTATCGGTTCTCGGGGTTGTGGTCCTTCTGCGGTTATTTGTGGTCGCAGCGGAACCAACCCAAGTAGCCGCGGACGTCGGTCCACGCAGTTCTTCCTGGACGAATCCTGTGCTCCGTCCCTCTTGATCGCCCCCGGACAGACCGGTAGGGGGTCCTTTTTCCGCTTCCAACCCCCGGGCGGCAGCTTAGAATCCACCGCAATGGGTGAGATTGGTGAAATGCGTATGGCGCTCGAAGCCGCGGTCGAGGTGAAGCCGTGAAGTACGAATTGAGCGAGCACGCACTGATGCGCATGCGGGAACGAAAGATCGAATCGGCCTGGTTGGAACAGGCCCTCACCCGGCCAGAACGCACCGAGCCGGATGCGGATGATCCGGGCATGCAACACCGGCTGGCGGCAATCGCGGAACAAGGCTATCGTGTGCTGCGCGTCGTGTGCGATCCGCGGGCCCATCCGCTCAAGGTCATCACGGTGCATTTTGACCGAAGCATGAAAGGCAAACTGTGAGACTGACGATTGATCCGGCAGCCGACGCGCTCTACCTGCGCCTCAACGACACGGAGATTGCCGATTCGGAGCAAGTCGCCCCCGGCGTGGTGCTGGACTATGACGCCCAGGATAACCTCGTGGGCGTGGAAATGCTGCATGTCTCCAAGCGCGCCGGCAAGGGAGACATGCACCGCCTGCTGTTTGAAACCCTCGGAGCCGCGAGCCCGGAAACGATGACCGTGCAGGAAACCCCGCCGCCCTACGGCAAGAGAACTCCTTAGCTATCGGCTATCCGGCTATTGGGTATCGGCCAGAGACACCTTTGTTGCAGGGAACTCCTATCAAGGGGCACCCGGCGCTTCCTCCAGCCCCTCCTGGTCCATCTGGAAGCTCAGCAAGCCCCGCCCACAAACCCTTGCCAGGACACCGGCCCCGCCCTCCAGTTCGCGAAGTTGGGCTAACGACGGCGGCTACCCAGCCGTAGTCGCGGACGTCAGTCCGCGCTATTCACGGCGAGCGGATGCGGTAGAAGCGCGTCGGGTAATTCGTCCAGTCGGGGTCGCTGAAATAGACAGAACCGTTGGTGAGAGTGCAACTCGCAAGCAAGACCCAGTTTGGGCTTGCCAAGCCTGAACTCGCTTCTACCGCGATGGGGATATTGGCCGTTCCGGCGATGTCAAACCCGAATCTATTCGTCCGCACCCCGAAATTGGGTCCGCTACCCTGCGCCTGCGGGTTCCAGAGCAAGGCCGGGCGACTTTTGAACGTGGAAGTCCAGCCCGTCGTGCCTGGCAGATAATAGACGATTACGTTGAATGCATAGTTGAAGATCATTGCACCAGCGGTGGGAGCGTCGCCTTGGAAGTACACGGCCCTCAGGCCGGTGCAGAGATAAAAGGCGGAGTCAACGATGTTGGTAACGCTCCTTGGAATCGTGATGCTGGCCAGGTTGGTGCAGGAATCGAAGGCACTCTGGCCGATGGTGCCAATGTGGTTGCCCATCATAACGTTCGTGAGTGCTCGGCAAAACTGGAACGCTATGGTTCCGATGCTCGTGACACCGTTGCCGATGGTCACACGCGCCAGGGCAGCGCAGGAACTAAAACACTGGAACGGAATGTTGGTTAGCCCGTTGCCGATTGTGACACTGGTGAGGTTGCTGCAGACCCCAAACGCAGAATTGCCCATGCTGGTGACACTGTCAGGGATCGTGACGCTGGTTAAGCTATGGCATTGTTGGAAAGCGTTCCCCCCGATCGTGCGCACGGCGTTGGGGATCGCGATATTGGTAAGGCTCGTGCAGAGCCAAAATGCGCCAGATTGAATGCTGAGGAGGTTCGTAGGCAGCGCGACCGTGCTCAAGCCGCTGCAGTTTCGGAACAGGTCAGTTGGAAGATTGGTGACGCTGTTGCCGACCACGACGTTAGTGAGGCCGCTGCAGCCATAAAAGGCCCGGCTTCCCAGACTGGTTACACTGTCCGGGATTCGCACATCCGCCAGGGCGGTGCATGAATCGAACGCATTGTTTCCAATGCTGGTAACGCTCCCGCCGATCGTTAGGTTGGTAAGGTGGGTGCAGCTATAGAAAGCCTGGACCCCGATGCTGGCGACGCTGTCGGGAATGGTGACGTTATTAAGCCAAATGCAGAGATAGAACGCGCTGTCCCCGATCACCGTGACGCTGTCGGGAATCATGACGTTGGTCAAGTTGGCACAGCTCTGGAACATCCCTGCGCTAATGCCCACGACGCTGTCAGGGATCACCATGCTGGTCAGGCCGCTGCAGCCACGGAATGCGTCCTCTCCAATATTGGTCACGCTGTTGGGAATGGTAATGCCAGTCACGCTGCTGCGGTTATAGAACGCCTGGAACCCAATGCCGGTTACGGGCAGACCGTTGGTCTCGCTGGGGATGACCACCGTGCCTCCGGAGCCGTTGTATCCGGTGATGGTAATGGCACCATTGTTGGTTACGAACAGGAACTGGGAATGCGTCACGGCTGGCAACGCCAAGACCAGTATTAGCGACAGGAGTCTCATGGCGGAGCCAGCCATGACAACAGAGGGCTGCTCTTGGGATGCCAGGCGAGGCACGAAGGAATGGGCACACATAGTGATCTCTGAGTTTAGGTAGCGCTACGATCGGAAAGTATACGCCCCCCCCCGAGATTGCAAGCCCTGGTTCCTGATGTTTGCAGTTCCAGCAGGGCAGATTCAAGAAGATGTAGCCGCCAACGTCAGTTGGCGCTAATCTCCGTCCCGGCGAAAGAATGCGCCGAGTGACGTCGGCGGCTACCCCGCCGTAGCGGCGGACGTCAGCCCGCGCGGAATCCGTCCCAAGCGCGCGTACTGATCACGCACTGGCGGCCTGCGAATGTTTGCGCCGTCTGACGACGGCGGCTACCCCGCCGTAGCCGCGGACGTCAGCCCGCGCTGATCCCACCCCAAACGAACAGCACCACCGCGTCAGCCTCAGGGCAGCAGCTCCAGCCGGTAGAACCTCAGCGCGGAGTCCGGGCTGAGGGGCACCCTCACTGCGCCTCCCGTGCCGGGGTGATCGCCCGCGTCATCCCACGCGCCGGAAAGCTGGTCGTGAGACCAGAGACGATAGTCCCGGCCAAGCAGCCCTTGCCAAACCAGCTCGAACTCTCCGCCGCCCGACCCGGTCTGGCGCGCGGAAGCGAATGAGGGCCCGGGCTCAGGATAGAGCAGGTAGTTCCGGCGCAGGGCGCGGAACTGGGCGAGGCGGGTCTGCCAGCCGGCGATGATGGCGTCCACGCTTTGCGTCTTGAGCGAGGTGTTCAGGCCCGGGACGCCCATCAGGTTGGCCGCGTAGGAGGTGATGGTCACCTGGGTGGGATAGACTTTGTAGGCGGTCTGGAGGAGGCACAGGCCGGTCCGGATCGGGTCGAAGGTGTCGCGATTGGTGACCACGACCTGGACGCCGCCGCAGAGCTTGCCCGAGTGCTTCGAGCTGGTGGGCGTAAACGTGACCGGATCAAACCGCACGCCCGCCAGGCCGTTGGTGGCCAGGGCGGAGGCGAGCGTCGCTCCATTGATGAACGGCGCGCCGATCTTCTCAAACGGTTTGTCCGTCCCGCGGCCCTCGCTCAGGTTGCTGCCCTCGATGATGCACGTGCCCGGATAGACCGTCGCCGTGTTGGTGGTGCGCATGTTTGGAGAAGGACGCACGAACACCCGCCCCGTCTCGGCCCACCACTGGTCTCGGGTCCAGGTCGGCATCAGGATCACGTGCAGCTCGACCTTGGGCGACATCCACTCCTCGTTCCACATCTTCGCCACTTCGCCCGCAGTCATCCCATGCCGGGTCGCCACGCCAAACGCCGCCCCCGTGCCCAACCGCCCGATGATCCCGTAGTCCACCGTATTGGGAGAACCTTCGACCCGCATGCCGCCGACCGGGTTGGGCCGGTCAACGATGTAGAACGGCTTGCCGTTGCGCGCCGCCGCTTCCAGGCAGTAGGTCATCGTCCACAGGAACGTGTAGAAGCGCACGCCCACTTCCTGGAGGTCAAAGACCAACAGGTCCACGCCGGCGAGCTGGGCGTCGGTGGGCGCGTTGCGGAGCGAGTAGATGTCGTAAACCGGTATCCCGGTAGCCGGGTCAACGTAGTCGCCGCCACCCACCCCGGGCGGCAGCGTGCCGCGCAGGCCGTGTTCGGGCGCGAAGAAGGCGGTGATGGTGACGCCCGGCGCATTGGTGAGATAATCCGCGTCCAGGTTCCCGCTCTCGTCACAGCCGGACGGGTTAGTAATCATCCCGATGCGCTTCCCCTGTGCCACCATGATCAACTCCCCGAGCTGCTGTTGCACCGGTGTCGCGCCGGCCGGCGCTGTCGGCAGCCCAGCCGCGAGCAGCGCAACGCCCAGCCCGCAGGCCGCCGCTTTCCCGCAGCCATGCCACCAACAGGTCAATCGGTTTCCCACCGCGCTCATTCGTTCCGCACAGGAGCCAAGCTACCGTCCGCCACTATCCGCTTCCGGCGGGCGATTACAAGCCTCATCCGTCCATCCGTGATCCAAGATCAACCACGTGACAACGCCGGACCTGCCTGTTACCTTGCCGCGTGACCTCTCGGCAACAACCGCCGGGACGCCATAGAATCCTATGCGATCTGACATCATCAAAAAGGGCGCCGAACGCGCGCCGCACCGCTCGCTGTTGCGGGCCACCGGCTCCATCGAATCCGAGGCGGATTGGGACAAGCCGTTCATCGCTGTCTGCAACTCTTACACTGACTGCATCCCCGGCCATGCCCACCTCAACGAGGTCGGCATGCTGGTCAAGCGCCTCGTCCGCGAGGCGGGCGGCGTGCCGCTCATCTTCAACACCATCGGCGTGGACGACGGCATCGCGATGGGCCACAGCGGCATGAAATATTCCCTGCCCTCGCGCGAGCTGATCGCCGACTGCGTCGAGTCCATGGTCCGCGCGCACTGTTTTGACGGCATGATCTGCATCCCGAACTGCGACAAGATCGTGCCTGGCATGTTGATGGCCAGCATGAGGTTGAACATCCCGACGGTCTTCGTGAGCGGCGGACCGATGGCCGCTGGCATCGCGGAAAAAGCCCCCGAGAGCGACCTGCCGGAGCATCTGCGCCCCGCCACCCAGAAGTCCGACCTCATCTCGGTGTTCAAAGGCGTGGGCGAGCTGCAGGTGGGCAAGATCACCGCCGCGGACTTGCAGAAACTCGAACAAAGCGCCTGCCCGACCTGTGGTTCCTGTTCGGGCATGTTCACCGCCAACTCGATGAACTGCCTCTGCGAAGCGCTCGGCATGGCCCTGCCCGGCAATGGCACCATCCTGGCCGTCTCCAAGGAGCGCGAAGCCCTCTATGAGCGCGCCGCCCGGGCCATTATCAAGCTGGTCCAGGTGGACCTCAAACCCCGCGACATCGCCACGCAGGAGGCGTTCGACAACGCCATCGTCCTCGATGTGGCCATGGGCGGCTCCACCAACACCATCCTGCACACGCTCGCCATTGCGCGCGAAGCCGGCATCCCCTACGACATTAAACGCATTGACGACATCTCGCGCCGCGTGCCGTGTCTGTGCAAGGTTTCCCCCTCTTCGAACTACCACGTCCAGGACGTGCACCGGGCGGGCGGCATTCACACCATCTTGGGCGAACTCAAGCGCATGGGCGCCCTGAACCCGGGCTGCAAGACCGTGACCGGCAAGACCATTGGCGAGAACATAGACGATTGGGACGCGCGCTCCGAAAAGTGCACCCCTTGGGCCAAGACCTCGCGCGTGGCCGGCTGCTCGGCGCTGGTACTGGACCCGAATGACAAGCTCGGCCCCGCCGCGCGCACCCCCGGCGGAAACCTCGCGCCCAAGCCGCTCCTGTTCTTCCCCGGCGACCCGCGCGGCATCACGCTCTGGCGTTTCGCGGCAGCGTTCAACGCAGGCGACCCAGCCGCCATCGCCGCCCTGTTCGACGAAGACGGGGAGATGCAAGTCAATGAGACCCTCACCTGGAAGGGCCCGGCCGCTATCGAAGCCGGCCTGAAAGAGAAGTTCGCCGAGTTCAAAGGACTCGTGCGCGCCGAGCTGGGGACGCTGAAAGGCACGCCGTTGCTGGTGATGTGGCAATACGCCAAAGGCGCCGAGAAGAAGATCTGCTGCTTGTTGCGCACGGGCCGCCTGCGCGGATGGCAGATCCACAAGGCCTACCACGAATACCGCCCGGCCCAGCTTGCGGAAGCCCAGCCCAGCGGCCTGATGCCCTACGACTCCGCGTTCAGGTTCAACGCCCAGGACTGCATCCGCACCAAGGATACCGCCTACACGAAGGACGGCGGCCTGGCCATCCTCTACGGCCAGCTCGCGCCCGAAGGCTGCGTGGTCAAGACCGCTGGCATCAGCGATGAGTTCAAGCAATACTGCGGCCCCGGCTTCGTGTTTGAAGGCCCCTGCGTCATCTTCGAAAGCCAGGAGGACGCCTGTGAAGGCATTCTCGGCGGCAAGGTCAAAGCGGGCGACGTGGTCGTCATCCGCAACGAAGGACCGCGCGGCGGGCCGGGCATGCAGGAGATGCTCTCGCCGACCAGCTACATCGTCGGCCTGGGGCTCAGCGACAAGGTGGCCCTTGTCACCGACGGCCGGTTCAGCGGCGGCACCGCCGGCGCGTGCATCGGGCACGTCTCACCCGAGGCGGTGGAAGGCGGCCCCATCGGCCTGCTGCGCAACGGCGACCGCCTGCGCATAGACTTCCCCAACCGCCGCATAGACATCGTGGTGCCGGAAGCCGAGCTGGCCGCACGCAAACAGACGTGGCAACCCGTGAAGCGCGACCTCAACGGCTGGCTGGCCCGCTACCAAAAGCAGGTCACCAACGCCAGCCAGGGCGGCATCCTGGCGGGATAGCCTGCCCCCAACCGGCGGCTGACTTAGGCGGCTAAGCGCCCACAGCGTATCCGTACCGGCCTGTTGTCCGGACTCGGGCCCCTTCCCCCAAAGGAGCCCCTCCGTATCCTCACCGTATCCTCACCGGATACACACCGTAGGTTCATTTCCGTAACCCACTACGGCCGTGGAACTTACGCCAATACACCAACCCCACCCATTCGGAAAACCGCATAACTCTTTCCGGCACAGGCACTTATGCCGGTTTCTGGCCGGCAATTCGCGCCGTTAGCCCCGCCTTTCCACTAAGATTCCCTGCAAGAACTGGACCTCTTCGCCCGTAAATGGTGTAAGCGGCTTCAATTACACACAAACCAGGAGAATGGGAAAAACAGTGAGAAACCGACTCGATTCGATGCGGTGCGGAGCCGTTCAGACGCATAGGAACATCGCTCTGGTGCCGCTTATAGCCAAGACTGACGGCACGTTCCAATATTGCACCCTGAACGAGGCGCTTGCGAATTGGGACGTCGCCATCACTGAGGTTTCGGCTGCCGGCTCGGTTCCAGAACTGAAAATCGTCAACCGCGGGCACATGCCCGTGCTGCTCATTGATGGCGAGGAACTTGCCGGGGCCAGGCAAAACCGCGCCGTCAACTGTTCGATTCTGCTCCGCGAGCTATGCGCGGCCAGAATCCCGGTCAGCAGCACCGAACAAGGTCGCTGGGCGTATTCGTCGAGTGCCTTGAGAGACTCCGGCCACGTCATGGCCCACAAGAGCAGGGCCCTGAAGGCCCATTCGGTCCTGCGTTCACTGGAGAAATCCGGAGTTCACCATTCCAACCAGGCTGAGGTCTGGGAAAGTGTCGCCGAGTGTGTGGTCAAAGCCGGCATTCCTTCGCCTACCTCCGCCATGAGCGACGTCTTCAAAGCCCGGGAAAGCGACCTGCAGCGTTGCATCGAAGCCTTCCCGTGCCTCCCCGGCCAGGTCGGCCTGCTCGCCATCATCAACGGACAACCCGCCGGCGCGGATGTCGTCTCCCGCACCTCCGCCTACGCCAAACTGCATCCCAAGCTGGTGCAGAGCTACTCCCTGGAAGGCTTGCTGGCTTCCGAGCCCAAGACCATTACGCCGGACGCGGCCGAGACGCGGAGCCGGGAATTCCTGGCCGAAATCATGGCCGCTGAGGCACGACGATTCCCGTCCATTGGCTATGGCGCCGATGTCCGCTTCAGAGCCAAAGCCCTGACCGGAACCGCGCTGGTTCACGACAACGAAGTCATTCACGCCGCCTTCTTCCGGGTGGCAGACGCGAACGGGGCAAAGCTCAGGTCCCGCCGCCGCAGCCATCGAGCCAAGCGCACATAGCAGCAGGAACCCTCCCCCTCCCGGCTAACCCATCACCTGAAGATGCCCTTGAGCGGGTTTCTGGAAGGCGCTTTATTCGTAGCCGAGGCGTTGGTTTCCGCGGGCGCGCCCTTGCCCAGAATGCCGCCGATGCCTTGCAAGAGTCCGCCCACCGCGCCGCCGGGCTGATTCGTGGCCGTTTGATTCGTCGTCCCGGCGGGCTTGGTGCCCAGAATGCTGCCCAGCAACCCGCCCGCGGTATCCCCCGCCGCAGGCACGAATCCGGTCACACTCTTCAGCACCGTGCCGGCCAACGCCCCCTTCTTGATGTCGGCCTTAGGCTCGCCCACCGTGCCGCTCATGGTCAGAAAGTCGGGCAGCTTGGCGTAGGTGGCGTTGGTGTCGGCGGAAGCCAGGTTCATCCGCCGCGCGATTGGCTGGCTCAGCGAGACCGCGACGGGAATCCGCAGGGTTGAGTTCGTGAGCACGGGAGCGAGAGTGATCGTGCCGCTCGCGTTGGCGAGGAACGCCGCGCTCTGCACCACCGCCTGCTTGAGGTCCACCCGGCCCGAGCCGGCCGTCAGGCTGGCGTTGAGCGCGTCAATCGGCGACCGCTGCAAGTCATCCGCCAGCCCGCCGCTGGCGCCGGCCTTGCCCCCGGTCAGGTTGCCCAGCAGCGAACCGAGGCCCGCGGCGGGATTGCGCAACAGTTCGGGTATCCCCGCGATGACATTAACAACGCCTTTGAACATCGGGTTCTTGAGGTTCACCACGCTGTAGTTGAGATTCGTCGAGGTCATATCGAACTGCCCGGCAAGGTTCTTCTGGAGGCTGGCGCCGGTGGTCCCCGCGCCCGTCAGTTTGCCCTGGGCGGTCGCCGTGCCACCAAGCTGCCCCTTCATCTCCGGCTGGAACGAGTTGACCAGCGGCGCCAGCGGGACGGCCTGCGCGTTGAACGCCAGGTCGTACTTCCAGCCCGGCACCCCCAGGTCAAGATCAACCGTTGAACTGACCGGCGCGCCGTTGAGCGTCAACTTGATCGGGTTCATCACCACGCGCCCGCCGTCCATCTTCACCGTGGTCTGCCAGTCGGCAATATCCACCTCGTGCAGGTAAAACCGGCCGATGGCCGCGCTAACCGTGAAATTGCGGAGCGGCAATTGGATGGCCTCGGGTTCCTGGTTGGCGTCGGCGGGCGCAGGAGCGCTCGGAGACGTCGCCGACCCGGCCGCCGCCGGCTCGCCGCTCATGAACAAGTCGTAGTAGCTGGTCAGATCAATCGAGTCCGCCGTGAGCTTGAGTTCACCCGTGATGGCGTTGGTCCTGGACATATCCACTTGGCCGCTCAACTGCGCCTGATTCTTCGCGCGGGCCGTCGGCGTCAGCGCTACCTGGAACTGGCGCACGTCGGCCACCTGCTTGCGCAGGGAGACATCCGCCTGCATCTTCGCCTCCAGCGGGGTGGCGGGGGACTGCCCCTTCGAATCCTTCACTATCAGGTTGGCCAACTGCATGTCGGCTTTCAGGGCCGAGGATCCTTGCGGGTCGTATTGCCCCGCGGCGTTCGCATTGAGGCCGGCCGAGACGACTTGCCTGCCCGCCAGCATTGGCGCGAGGAACGGTCCCAGTGCGTGCTGATTCCAATCCGCCAGCCGGGCCTTAAATTCGGCGGTCTGCTTCGACAAATTATACTTCGCGGTGAAATCATAGCTCCCGCCGGCATTCGCCCCTTGGGTCACCTTACCCGCGGCTTTCCGCACCTGGACCTCCTGCGGCGTCATGCCCGCGTCGAAATCGGCCGTCGCGCCGAAACGGTTCAGCTCATTCTTCCCATACCGCCCCGTGAAATCAGCCAGCGCGAAGGTGCCAGTGACGGTCTGCGCCTTCTGCTTCTGAGTGAAGTGGGCTTTGAGGTCCACCGTGCCCGCCGAAACGCTCGTGTCCGGCTGCGGCAGGGCCTGGAGCAGCGGCGCCAGCGCCGCTTGGGCATTGAACCGCATATCGGCGGTCTCGGCGGCCATGTCATAAGTGCCCGAGGCGGACATGGTCGCCAGCGCCTGGCTCTGCCGGGCGGCCTCCAGCGTCAAACTGGCGAGGTTGAATTGTCTCAGGTCAATGGCTTTGCCGTTGGCCTGCAAAGTGATGGTCGCGTCCGACAGTTGGTTGCTGCCGATGATCGCGGTCAGATGATCAATACGGGAGTCGCAGTCGAAGGTCACCTGTCGGCCGCCTTGCTGCGACAGCAGCCTCGCGTTGGCCGCCACCAATCCCGCGGGCGCAATCTCGCCCAGGAAAGGCTTCCAGTCGGCAAGGTTCAAGCTCAAGACCTTCAGGGTCAGCGCCGAATCGCTCGCGGCGCCGCCGGCGTTGCCCCAGGTGATTTGCATCGGGCTGGTCAACGCGCCTGTGAGCAACGGATTGCCGTTTTGCGTCCCCATCAAGTTCAGGCCGCGCAGCGTGGCGAGGCTTTGACCGCGATCCACGGTGAGGTCGTAGTCCTTGTGGAGGTCCAGCCGGGGCGTAGTTTGATTCATGCGCGTCACCTGGAACTGCTTCACGTCCACCTGGCCGCGGGCGGTGATGATTGAGCCGCCTTTGGTCAACTCGACCAGGTTGGTCGAGCCGATGGTGGTCGGGCCGAAATTCAGACCGCTCTGGGCCCCGGCCAGGTCCAGCAACCGCTGGTCAATAGAGGAGAGCACGATGCTCAGCCGCCCTTCGAGCTTCTCCATGTCGAACGGCCCGCTGGCGCGCAGTTCGCCCAGGTGCGTCTGGCCCTTTTGGAAGCGCACTGCGGCGTCCTTGATTTCGGTCGGCGTGACGTCCACGCCGAGCACGGCCCCCACCGCGGCGAAATCCGCCAGCGCGCCTTCCGCGCGGCTCACGTCCAGGCGTGTGCTGCCTTTGATCGTAGCCGGCTTCAAATCCGCCAGCAGGGCAAAAGTGAAATCGCCGCCGAGCTTGGCCTGCACCAGTCCATTGGTGTATTCGGCTCGCATATCGGCCGCCAGGGCGAGCTTGCCCGTCTGGCCGTTCTTCAAGTCATCCATCGTGACGTTGACATGCGACAGCTCGATTAGCTCGCGCGTGCCGTTCGTGGAGTTCTTCACCTGCCGGATCGTCGCGTCCGTGAGCGTGAACTTCTTTAGATCTATTTGCATCGGCTTGCCCGGCTTCGCCGGCGAGGCAGGCTCCTTCTCGGGCGCCTCGGCGGCTTGTGCCTGCATGATCGGGTCCAGGTTGCTGCTCCCGTCGTGATTCTCGACCAGCGCGACCGTCGGTGAAACCAGCGCCACTTCGTCCACGCGGATATTGCCTCCGAGAATGGCCAGAAGGCTGTAGCGCAAGCGCACCTCAGGGGCGGTGACCAGCGGTTCCGGGCCTGTCGTCTGGACCTTGAGATTGTGCAGGACCACCTTGCTGAACGGGCTGATCGAGGCGTCGCTCACCGTGACCTGGGCATTCATCGCCTTGCCCACGCGCGGCAAAATCACGCCTTTGAAAAAGCCCGAGCTGGTCGCCACGAAATACATCACGACGAGCAGGACGATCACCCCCCCGACGCCCCAGGCCAGTGCCCGGAGCCCGCGGCGGGGTTTCCCGGTTGCCGGTGAACCAAGTGATGCTTCAGTCATATGGATCCTATGCGAAATACGTTGCGCAGTGGGCGAAGGTGCTGGCATCGGCCAGACTCGCCGAACTGCCTCTTGACCGTAATATAGCGCAGATTTGACTCTCCGCCGCAAGCCGCCATTCAACCATGGCGAAGGCCACGCCTGCCAGACTGAGGGATTACGCCCGGCTGGCTTGCACTGGTGGCAAATGCTGGGCAGTATGGTCTTCACCATGTCCTACGATCGCGCAGACTTTGATTACAGCACGGATGCCGAGCCGCTGCCCAAGGGACACTCCGGGACGCACATCGGGATGTTCCTGGCATGGGCGGTGGAAAGCGGTCTGGAGAGCGACTTCCACCGTCAGCATTCAGCGGAACCGCTAGCCAGGTTGCGCCGGCGCGAGATTACGGGGCGGCAGTTCTTCGAAGCCGCCTGCAAGGAAAGGTTCTCCGAGAAGGACCTCAATGAGGTAGGCAATCAGTTCGCGCAGCATTACTATGTGGACGCGGCGGGGCGGCGAGGGGAATATTTTGCCGATTACAAGCAGGTGCTGGCCGCCCGCCTGCCGAGCTTTTGGCATGTCGCGGACAACTGGGCGAATTACGAGAAGATTGCCGCGGTGATCAACCGGCGCTACGAGGCGTGGAAGAATCCGCGCCCGCGCAAGCGCTGGTGGCAGTTCTGGAAATCGAGTTGACCGTGCGTCAGCCCGGCCAGCCCAGCTCCCGCCGCCGGGTCCACAGCTCGCGCGGCTTGAGGATGCCCACCGGGGTGATGATGCCCGTGATCAGTTCTGCCGGAGTGACATCGAAGCCCGGATTCAGCGCCCCGCTGGCAGGATTGGCCACGCGCACATAGCCGCGCCGTGCGGGACCCGATCGGCCGCGACCCGCCGCCACCCCCCACGCGCCGAGGACTTCGCTCTCGTGGCGTTCCTCGATCGGGATGTCGAAGCCGGTCCTCAAGTTCCAGTCAATGGAGGAGAGAGGAATGGCGACGTAGAAAGGAATGCCGTGCCGCCGGGCTAGAACCGCTTTGGTGTAGGTGCCGATCTTGTTGGCGACCTCGCCGGTGCGGCCCAATGTGCGGTCGCTGCCCACGATGACCAGGTCAATCCTGCCGCGTTGCATGAGGTGGCCGGCGGCATTGTCGGCGATGACCTGGTGGGAAATGCCCTGCTGCGCGAGTTCCCACGCCGTGAGAGTGGCGCCTTGTGAGCGCGGCCGGGTCTCGTCGCAATAGACATGGAACTTCCGTCCGCGCGCCTGGGCGGCATACAAGGGTGCCGTGGCGCTGCCGATGTCCACGAAGGCCAGCCAGCCGGCGTTGCAGTGGGTGAGAACGTTTATGCCGCCGCGGATGAGCCTGGCGCCGTGCCGCCCGATGGCCTCGCAATGCCGCACGTCGTCGTTGGCGAACTCCTCCGCCGCCGCCAGCGCCAGTCCTTGCCGCTCCTCGACCGTCTGGCCGGCGCGCATGGCCTGGTGCACATAGTTGACCGCATTGACCGGGTCCACCGCGGTGGGCCGGGCGGATTCGAGGGTTGCGGAAACCAAATCAACGTGCCGCTGGAAACCCGCCAGGCTGCGTCCCTGGAAAGCGCGGGCCCCTTGCGCCAGCCCGTAAGCCGCTGTGGCGCCAATCGCGCCGGCCCCGCGGACAACCATGTCGGTAATGGCACGCGCGGTTTGGCGGAAATCCCGCGCGGCGACGATCCGAAATTCGTGGGGGAGGAGCCGCTGCTCGATAAGCAGCACCGCGTTGCGCCGGACATCAAAGGTCACGGTGCGAAAGTGCCTGGCGCGACCGTGGACGGTGACGTTCAAGCGATCCTGACCTTCATCTTCCGAATCTTGCGCTCGATTTGGCGGTAGAGCGGATGCTGGCGAAGCTGGCGCAGGTCGGGATCCCGAGCCAGCCAGTTGAAATCGCGGTAGCCCAGGCGCAGGGCCTTCTCCAGCGCGGAGGCCGCGTCGTCGAACTCACCTTTGAGGGAATGACTGCAGGCAAGGTTATAGAAAACCAGCGGGTTGCGCGGCTGGAGCCGGGACAACCGCTGATCCACCTGGAGACTGTGGCTGTAATCACCGCGCAGCGTGTAGTAGTCTCCCAGGATCTGCCACGCCTCGACGTATTCAGGGTCGCGGCGAACCAGGCCCTCCAGGAATGCGATTCCAACCTCCAGCTCCCGTGCTTCTTTGCGGGTCAATGGCTTGCTCTTCGCACTACACTTATCCGGCATACAACAGTGTGGATTGTTTGAGAATGGGAGGGGCAAGTCAAGCGTCCGCATGATTATTTCGATCGTCGGCGGTGAATCGCTGCTGCCGCGCCTGGCCCCGCCAAAACGGGGCTCGCCTTGGCTCCCTGTTTGGTGCTATTAGCGGTGTATGCCTGAAGTGCTGTCAACTAACCATAGCCTGCCGCCCCGCCGCATTGCGGAAGTGGCGCGGGAACTGCATTTGGATACGGACAACATCCTTCCACACGGGCATTTCATTGCCAAGGTCCCCATTGACGAGCTGCGGGACCGTCAGGGCCAACCCGACGGACGCCTGGTCCTGGTCAGCGCCATGACCCCGACGCCCGAGGGGATTGGCAAGACGACCACCACCATCGGGCTGGCCGACGCGCTGCGGCGGTTGGGCAACCGCGCAATCTTCTGCGTCCGCGAACCTTCGCTGGGGCCCTACTTCGGCATCAAGGGCGGCGGCACCGGAGCCGGTCGCGCCCAGGTGGTCCCGGCCGAGGCGATCAATTTGCACTTCGTGGGCGACATGTACGCCGTGACCAAGGCCAACAATTTGCTCGCGGCAATGGTGGACAATCACCTCCAGCACGGCAACGAGCTGGGCATTGACCCCCGCCAGATTGTCCTGCGCCGCGTGATTGACCTGAATGACCGCGCCTTGCGCGACATCATCATCGGCCTGGGCGGCGTCAAACACGGCGTCCCCCGCCGCGACGGCTTCAACATCACGCCCGCGTCCGAGGTAATGGCCATTCTTTGCCTGGCACGGGATTATGGTGACCTGGGAGAGCGGCTCAGCCAGATGGTAGTCGCCTTCAATTACCAAGGCGAGCCGGTGCGGGCCTCCCAAATCAATGCCGTGGGGGCCATGCAGGTGCTGCTCCGCGATGCCATCCACCCGAACCTGGTCCAGTCCCACGAAGGCACACCGGCCTTTGTCCATGGCGGACCGTTCGCCAACATTGCCCAAGGCACCAATACCACCCTCGCTACGCGCCTGGCCCTCAAGCTGGCTGATTATGTGGTAACCGAAGCGGGGTTTGCCACCGAGCTGGGCGGGGAGAAGTTCTTCGACATCAAATGCAGGCTGGCGGGGTTGAATCCGGCGGGCGCCGTGATCGTGGCGACGGCGAAGGCGGTTGCGTACCACGGCGGCTTCACCGATTCCGGGGGTCTGGGCAATCTCGCCAAGCACATTGAGAATATTCGCCGCTTCGGCCTGGAGCCGGTTGTGGCCCTCAACCGTTTTCCCGACGACAAGCCGGCAGACCTGGATCGCATCATCCGATTCTGTAGCCGGCAGGAGGTGGAGGCGGTGGTGGCCGAGCACTATGCGCGCGGGGGCGAAGGCGCGGTGGAGCTTGCAGGGGCCGTGCTGCGGATGATCGGTCGAAATCATCGTCGCAAGTTGCGCTTCGCGTACCCGTTGGAGATGCCGCTGGACCGCAAGATTGAGGCGGTAGCACGCAAGTTATACGGGGCGGCGGGCGTGGATTTCGAGCCAGGCGCCCGGCACAATCTTGAACTCCTTACTCGTCACGGGTTTGCCAGGCTGCCGGTCTGCATCGCCAAGACACCCATGTCACTCTCGGATGATCCGGCTCGGCGCGGCCGGCCAAGCGGCTTTCGCATTCGGGTCAACGAACTGCGGATCTCAGCCGGCGCCGGCTTCGTGGTGGTGATTTGCGGGAACATCGTGACCATGCCCGGCCTGCCCAAAGTCCCGGCCGCCGCGCGCATCAAGATATTACCCTCCGGCCAGGCAATCGGACTTTCCTAAACAGGCCGTGATCGCGCCGCCGACGGCTTGCCGCGCTTGCCAGAATTCCCAAGATAAGGTATAAATATGGCAAGGTTTACAATGTCGAATCTGAGTCCTGTACTGTTGGCCGAAGACGACCCGAATGACGTGCTGCTCGTGCGCCGGGCATTCCAGGAGAACCAGACGCTCAACCCAGTACACGCGGTCGGGAACGGCGAGGAGGCAATCCAATACCTGGCCGGTGAAGGACAATTCGCCGATCGGAGCGCCTTTCCCTTTCCAGCCCTCTTCCTGCTCGACCTGAAAATGCCCGTCAAGGACGGCCTCGAGGTCCTCCGGTGGCTGCACGAGCATCCTGATATCCCAAGCAAATTGCCGGTGGTGGTGCTGAGCTCGGCGGAACTGCCCAACGAAACCCAGATGGCCTACGCAATGGATATCCAAGCCTGCATCGTCAAACCGCTGAGCTACTCCGAACTGCGGGAGAAGATCCGGATTCTTAAGGAGTATTGGCTGGACTACGAAGCCCGCGCCGCTTCTTGAAGTTTAAAAGACCTCGGCGGGAAGAGAGGTCGTCTGTCGCACCGTCTGGGCAATGCGCGAAAGGACCTTGAGCGGCAAGTGCCCGCTCTCCGAGTTCGGCGCCGGGCGCGTGGCCGAGTAGATCTGCACCAGGGAGATTTGGGCTCCGCCGTTCTTCAATTCCAGCAGGCGCTGAGCGTACTGCTCAATTTCCTCCAGCGGCGGTTCCTCGCCATTGATAGCCGGGAAAAGGCTCTGGATCACCACGGGGCGTTGGCGCCCCAGCATCAGGATGTTGGACAAGATCTTTTCCAGCGGCACCTCCGGGCGGTTGACCTTGTTGATGTAGGCTTGTGTGCCGCCGTCGAGCTTGGCCCACACCTCGTCGCTGCGCGTGAAATGCTTGAGCCCCTGCTGAACGTGGGGTTGGTCTAATCCGGTGGCGTTGGTCAACAGCACCAGCTTGAAGAACGGAAATCCGCTCAGGGCCCGGACGTGCACCACCGCCTGGAGCGCGTCGGCGAACCGCGGCGAGAGCGTGGGCTCGCCGTCGCCGCTCAACGCCACGTGCCGCATTTGCAGCAACTCGTCCGGGAGAGTGCGATACCAGGGCCGCTCGCGCAGGCGACCGCCCCGAACAAAAGCCAGAGTCTTCTTAAGCTCCGCCGCCATCGCTTCCACATCCAATTGCCCCTCGCCCTTGCCCCCGTTGCGGTGGACTTCGCAATACACGCAGTGGAAGTTGCAGTTCTTGCCGGGGCTCAGGTTGACGCCCACCGACAAGCCGCGCGCCCGCGCTGACACCACCGCATAAACGAAATGGTTATCCAGAAAGTCGCGCGGGCAGCCGAAGGCGGTCGCCGGGAGACCGTTGGTCCGATCCGGGAGGGTTCTTCTCTTCTCCGCCGGTTCGGCTAACGCTGAGGCTCGTTGAGCGGCTTCTTCCACAATTTCCACCGCACGTTAGCGCCACGGCCAGCCGCCAACTACACGATGCTTGTCAAAAAATGGACATTTTTTGGCGGCCCTGCATAAGACGAAATATCATTAGCAATTCTGATGCGCAATTCACGCCGTTTTGAGTGAACCGGCCCGAACGCTCGCGCGGCAGGCGCTGCGGCGCCCCATTGAGAATGGGGCGCCGGCCAGCCGCCAAGCACAGTCTCAAGGCGCGGGGCGCGATAGGCGCGGCTGAAAAGATTACTTTGGCTTTCAGAGCGATTGAAATACCTTCTAGGCTGGCATGGCCAATTCATTCACAGAGTTCAAACAAGCCGCGATTGTCAACACCCTCCGTGGCTGCCAGCTCTTTGCGGGCCTTGGAGCGGGGGACTTGAACAGCGTCGCGGATATCACCCTCGTCAAGTCGCTCAGCAAGGGCGACTATCTCTTCCGCGAAGGCGCCCCCGCGCAAGGTTTCTACATTGTGCAAAAGGGTGCCATCAACGTCCATCGCGTCAACGCTGCCGGCAAGGAGCAGGTCATCCATATCTTTCGCACCGGCGAGTCCTTTGCCGAGGCCGCCCTGGCGACCGCGTCCGGCTACCCGGCCGACGCCTGTGCCCTGGAGTCCTCGCAGGTGCTGCTGGTGGAGAAGGCCGGTTTCCTCGCCTTGCTCAAGCGCCAGCCCGATCTCGCCCTGCGGATGCTGGGTTCCATGAGCCTGCACCTGCGCACGCTCATCGCCCAGCTTGAAGATCTGACGCTCAAGGACGTCGAAACTCGCCTCGCAAACTGGCTCAGCAAGCGCTGCCCCGACCCTGCGTCACCCCGACCTGTCACCATCGAACTAAGGACCACCAAGCGAGTGCTCGCCGCCGAACTGGGCACCGTCAGCGAAACCTTCTCTCGCACGTTGGCCAAGTTCCGCCAACAGAAACTTGTCGCGGTCAAAGGCAAACACCTCACGGTCCTGTCCCCGCAAAAGTTGCGCGAGCTGCTCCGCCGCAACCTCGGCGAGTAGGCGTCAGCATTCCGCATCGGACCCTCCATCCTATGGGTCTCTTTCCCGTTCAATTTGCGCGCGCGTGAGCTTCACGCGTTCATGCCACCGGGAGGCATTCCCGCACGAACTTCGCTGCGCGACTGGGGGCTTTGGCGACGGCTTGGGGAAATGAAGCCCGTTTGCAGCTTGCGCTGCACAGGTGTGGAAGTTAGAACTTGGCCCGTGAACGTGCCAACGTTGGAGAACGCGGTGACACCATGACAGGCAGGAATTCGATGCTGCTGGGAACGATGGCGACGACCTTGATCCTGCTCAATGCCTGGGCCGCCGCGCCGGAGTCCTGGCGCAAGCAATGGGACGATCCAAGTCTTAACGCACGCGTCGAACAGAACATTGAACGGTTTCGCAAAGGGGATTGTGTCCTGGAAGTGGTGGACGCCGCCGGGGAGCCGGTGGGGGGCGCCAGGATCAAGGCGCGCCAGGTAAGCCATGAGTTTCTGTTTGGCTGCAACGGCTTTGTGCTGGGCCAGTTGAAGCCGGAGGACCTGGAAGAGCGCTACGAATCCGGATTTGTGCGGCTGTTCAACTTCCTCACCGTGCCGTTCTACTGGGAGGGCATCGAGCCGGCACGGGGCGAACTGCGGTATGCGGAGCCCGCGCGCGATATCTGGCGCCGGCCACCGCCGGACCGTTTCCTGCCCTTTGCCGCGAAGCACGGCATTACCCTCAAGGGGCATCCGCTGCTCTGGCACGCTTATAATCCGGCTTGGTTGCCCCAGGACGCGAACGCATTGCGCGACCTCTACCGCAAACGCTTTCGCGAAATCAGCAGCCGTTACGCCGACAAGATTCCCATCTGGGACGTGGTTAACGAATCACTGGTGTGCACCACCAATTACCCTCTCTACACGCCGGAACGGGCGTACGTGGGCTGGGCGTTCAAGGAAGTGGCGCCTTTGTTTCCCGCGCAAACCACGCTGATGATCAATGAGGTGACTCCCTTCAATTTTCCACCCGCCGGGAACAACCGGTATCTGGCCCAAATCAAGCAACTGCTCGCCCAGGGCGCCACCGTACGGGGAATTGGCTTTCAATACCATTTTATGCGGCGTGAGGCACTGGATAAATACCTCGCTGGCAAGGACTGCAATCCGCAGCGGTTGCTGGATCTGTACGAGGAGGCTGGCCGCTTCGGTCTGCCGCTTTATATCACGGAGATCACCTTTCCCTCAGCAGGTCCGGGCGGAGAAGAAGTTCAGGCTGCGGTGGTCCGCGATCATTATCGTCTTTGGTTCAGCGCGCCCATGATGGCCGGCATCACGTGGTGGAACCTGGGCGATGGAACCGCAGTCAAAGGCGAGAATGAGGCGATGGGCGGCTTGATGGACGCTCAACTCCAGCCCAAAGCTGCCTATCGGGCGCTGGATCAGCTCGTCAATCATACCTGGAAGACTCAGGCTGAATTTCAGACGGACGTCCGGGGCACCGCGCGGCTGCGCGGGTTCTACGGCAAATACGAAGTTGAAGTCACCAGCGGCGCCGCCGCTCGCAAGTTCCAGCTGAATCACCGGCGAGGTGAAGCAAAAGCCCATCGGCTTGTGTTGGCCCCGCATGACCAATGAGAGCCATGTTTCGGGGTCGCTTCAATCAGGCATTAACCAAAAGACCATGAAGGCACGCGTTGCGAAATCCCTGCTGACCCTGGCGGCTGCCGCAGCCATGAACTGCTGCGCGGCTGAGCTGCACATCGGCACGGCCAGCATCAGTATCACGCCCGACATGCCCGTTGCGCTCGACGGGCAATTCGAGACGCGTATCTCACGGGGTGTGGATAACCCAATCACAGCCACCGCCGTGGCCATCGAGGCCCGCGAAGGCGACCGAGTGGTTGACCAGGCCATTCTGCTCTCCGCCGACATCGTGGCGTTTCGCGCGTCAGTACCGCCAATGGTTCGCGAGCGTTTGCGCGCCAAGCTGCCCGCCTTCGATCCGCGCAAACTGGTCCTGACCGCCACGCACACCCACACGGGGCCGGTCACCGAGGAAGGAAAATATGACCTTCCCAAAGAGGGTGTGATGCGGCCCCGGGATTATGTGGAGTTTCTGGTGGACCGGCTGGCGGAGGTCGTCGCCCGCGCATGGAATCAGCGGCAGCCGGGCGGTGTGAGCTGGGGACTGGGACATGCCGTCGTGGGCCATAACCGGCGCGCGGTCTATGCCGACGGCACGGCCAAAATGTACGGCGCCACCGGCGTGCCCGAGTTCCGCGGCATCGAGGGCGGCGAAGACCACGGCATGGAACTGCTGTTCTTTTGGACTCCGGAGAAGCGGCTGCTGGCGGCGGGCATCAACCTGTCCTGCACCTCGCAGGAAGTGGAAGGCCGCTCGACCGTCAACGCGGACTTTTGGCACGACGTGCGCGAGCAGTTGCGCGCCGACGCGGGCGCGGAGCTGGGTGTGCTCGGCTGGCCCGGCGCCGCCGGCGATCTCTCGCCGCACTTCCTGTATCGCAAAGCGGCCGAGGAACGCATGCTCAAGCTGCGCGGGCTGAACCGCACCCAGGATATCGGACGCCGGATTGCACACGAGGTCATCGAGAGCAGCGAACTGGCCCGAAACGACATTCGGACGGACGCGCCCTTCGCGCACCAGGTTGTGGACCTCGTCCTGCCCGCGCGCAAAGTTACCGAGAAGGAAGCCGCAGAGGCGGCAAGGGAAATCGAAGCACTGAAGCAGAAAGCCGACACCTCCCATCGTGCGGCTTGGCACCAGGCGACGATTGATCGCCATCGAACACAGGGGAACGCGCCGACGTTTACCGCCGAGGTGCATGTGCTGCGGATCGGGGATATCGCCATCGCCACCAATCCGTTCGAGTTGTTCCAGGACTACGGGGTGCAGATCAAGAGCCGGAGCAAGGCCTTGCAAACGTTTGTCATCGAGCTGACCGGGGGCTCGGGCGGGTATCTGCCGACCGCGCGCGCCGTCGCGGGCGGCGGTTACAGCGCGATCGTCCAGAGCAACAAAGTGGGCCCCGAAGGCGGGCAGGAACTGGTGGATCGCACCGTGGAACTCATCAACAACTTGTGGAGCAAACCGGCGGCGACGCAACCGAAACCTTGAACGCGAGCCTTGAGGTTTCAAACCCATCTTGTGTAGTCGCAGACCGAAGATAGTCCCTGCTGGCGCCTGACTGGGAGTCTGCGGCGCGCTGTCGCCCGTCACAAAGGCCGCGTTGGAGGATAATCGGTGCTTGTTTCCGAGCTGCGCAGGATGAATATACCCGCATGATATTTCCTGGGCCTCCGGCCGTAAAGAGGCAAAGCTCTCGCGAAATTCTATGTTTGCTCCTTCTCGTGATGGGTGTTTGTTCCGCGCGCGCAGCCGACAAGAAGTTCATCGAGCTCGGCTGGGATATGCCGGACACAACCTTCCTGCGCGCGCATTGGCGCGAAATGGAAAAGGAGGGTCCGTTTGACGGAGTTATCTTCCGCGTTGAGGCAGCGACCGAGGATGGGCGGAAGGTGAGTACGCAGGCCGGCTGGAACCGCGAGCGGTGGAAGCAGGAATGGTTCAATGCGGCGCTGGCCGATCTCAAGGCCTGCCGGTTTGCCAAGTACACTCACAACTTCGTTCAATTCAACGCGACGCCGAAAATCATCGCGTGGGATGACGACGAAGGCTGGAGCGCGCTCGAAGAAAAGCTGCGTATCTGCGCCTGGCTGGCGCGCGCGGGCGGCGCGAAAGGCGTGGCGCCCGACTTCGAGCCCTACGGCGACAATCAGTGGAAATTCGATCCGGCCCAGCACCGCGCGTTTGCCGCAACCACGGCGCTGGCGCGCCAGCGCGGCGCGCAATTCATCCGTGGTATCGCGGCGGAAATGCCGCGCGCGACCATTCTCGCGTTGTTTCTTAATAGCGTCGTGCTGGGCGCCGGCCGCTCGGACGATCCGGCTGGCATGCTCGCCCGCGAGCACTACGGCCTGCTGCCGGCTTTCTTCAACGGGATGCTCGACGCCGCGCCGCCGGGCATGGTCATCGTGGATGGCTGCGAGAATGGCTACTACCTGGACAGCGTCGAGGCGTATCAGCGCGCGGCGCTCGACATCCGTTCGTGGACCGGTCCCGCGATCAAGCTGGTGGCGCCGGAGAATCACGCGAAATACCGGCAGCACGTCCAGGCCGGATTCGGGTTTTACCTCGACATGTTCGAGAACGAGCCGGGTCACAGGTACTACCGCCCGCCGCTCGACGGCTCGCGTCTCAAGCGGCTGTCGCGGAATCTGCGCGCGGCGCGCGATGCGGCGGACGAATACATTTGGATTTACGGCGAGCAATGCCGCTGGTGGAGCGGACTCGCGAAAGACAAGCCATGGCGCGAGGAACAACTGAGGAAGACTGCCGGCAAGGGCCGAACGTGGGAGGAGGCGCTACCCGGCATCACGCGCGTCATCGAGTGGGCGCGCGACGCAAACGCAGCGGCCCGCGGGGAAATCGCCGCGCTGAAGAAGCGCGGCGCGGCGACAAATCTCGCGGTGAACGCGGATTTCCGGGATAAACCGAAAGGCGGCGCCACCCTGCCGCCGGGCTGGTCGGTGTGGCAGGACGAAACGCATCCCACCGGGAAATTCACGTGGGATGAAACCGTCGGTAGCGGGGCGGCGCGGGCGGCGAAAGTCGCGTGGGGCTGTTTTATCCAAAAGGTTGCCGCCACGCCGGGCCAGGCTTTTCTCGTGAAAGCCGGCTGCCGCGCGGAAGGCGCCACAGCTCCAGGGCTGACCATCCGGTGGCAAACGAGCGACAACAGATGGACGCACGAAGCAGATGACCGCCCGTTCACGTTCCAGCCCAGCGTGGGTGACTGGAAGATCGCCTGTGGCGTCGTCACGGTCCCGCCCGAAGCGGGCCAACTCGTCGTGCTGCTCGATGTCCGCGGCCAGATGACCGACGAGGATGTTTGCTGGTTTGACAATGTCGAAGTTTACCGGCTGGAAGCCGCTACTTTCTGAGGGCGGCATCAATGACATGCCGACCGAACCAAAATGAAACGAATATTGCTGACCTCGCTGATTGTCCTGGGTCTGCTCATGCCGTTGCGCGCTGCGCCGGCGCCCGACCCCTCGCTGCTGCTCTGGTTACCGCTGGACGAAGGCGCCGGCACGCTGGCGGTTGACCGCTCGCCGCACCAGATCGAAGCCGAACTCACCAATGTCCGATGGGCGAGTGGAGCCTTCGGCGCTGCCGCCCATTTCGGCGGCACGAATGCCTTCATTGAGCTTCCACCCATTCCTTCTCTAAACGGCGCAACGCAATGCACCATCTCGGTCTGGGCGGCGTGGGAAGGCACGGGACGCTATCCCAATCTGCTCACCACGCATAACTGGAGTCCCGGCGGCCTGATGCTATTTGTGAGCGACAACGCCTGTTCGTTTCGCATGGGCCGTCCCGGCCATCGCGCGGGGGTGCCCGGCAACGCCTGGGCAGAAACCAGCGTTTCGTTGCTCAGCTCGCTCCCGCTGCGGCAGTGGTTTCACCTTTGCGTTGTGTTCGCTCTGCCAAGCATCACCTGCTACGTGAACGGCAAACCTGTTGACCAGAGAACCTGGCCCTATCCGGTCGAGGCGGACGGCCTTCGCATCGGCGGCTGGTCCGGCCCGGTTTCCCACCATGGCCTTATCAGCGACGTGCGCATCTATGGACGCGCGCTCACGGCGCGGGAAGTGGCCATTCTCGCGCAAGATCCCGCGCGTGCCAGCGCCGATTACACGCTGGTGGATGAGTCCACGGACACGCCGCCGCTCGCCGCGACGTTCGAGAATCGCCGCGCGACGCTGGCGATTGATGTGCGGGGCCGGATCGTCTCCCTTCGCAGCAAGGCGTCGGGCCGCGAGTTGGTGGCCCGCTCGCAGGAGCTGGTTTCCGCTCGGTTAAAGGATGGACGCCGGATCACCGCTCGCGAAGCCTCGTTCAGCAACGGTGCTCTGACCTTTAAGTTTCCGCGAGGACAGGGTGCGGCGGTGCTGGCGGTGGACACGCGGGATGACTTCTTCACGTTCGCGATTCGTTCATTGAGCGTGTCCAATGTAAGCGCCCTCACATTCTTTAACCTGCCGGTGACAGTCGCAAAGTACTGCGGCGGCATGGCCAACATGCTTTCGGACGACGCGGACGCCGTCTGCCTGCGCGGGTATGACCTGCCAGTCGAAATGGCAGCGGACGGCACCCCCGCCGGGTTGCGGGTGTGGACCACGCTGGAACACGGCCTGACCGGGTGGCGCGCCGGTCTCGCGGCCGGCCCAAAGCCGGAGATGCCCGCGATGCTCCGGGCCATGGCCACGGAAGCCGGGGTGCCCGTCTCGAAGTTGGGCGGGCCTTGGTCACTCGGCGCGGAGGCAAACCGCGGCTCCTACCTGTTCGCCGACCTCTCGCTCGCCTCCGTGGACGACTGGATCGAGCTCGCTCGGCGCGGCGGGTTTACCCACATTCACCTGCACGGCTGGTGGGAAACGCTTGGCCATTACGGGGTCAATACGAACCTCTTTCCGGATGGCCTCGCCGACATGAAAGCCGCCGTGGCCCGCATCCACGCGGCGGGCTTGAAAGCCGGCATCCACACACTCACCGCCTGCATTGATCCGCGCGATGCCTGGGTGACGCCTGAAACCAGTCCGCACCTGATTGCCTCTGCGTCCTATACGCTCGCGCGGCCCATGACGCCAGCCGACACGGTGATCTATGTGAACGAAAAACCAGCCGCCCAGCACGATGTGGTCTTCACTTACATGGGCAACGGCAATGCGATTCGCATCGGCACGGAGATCGTGCAATACGGCGAAGTCGTTTCGGTGCCTCCCTACGCGTTCGCCAAATGCCTGCGCGGCGCGTTCAAGACCCGCCCGGCGGCGCACGCAGCGGGCGACCGCGCCGATTACCTGCAACAGCGCTACATCGCATTCTATCCCGAAGCCGGGTCGCCGCTGGCCGATGAGCTGGCGGACCAAATCGCCAATGTCTTCAACACCTGCCAACTCGACCAGATCTACTTCGACGGCTCCGAGGGCATGATGAGCCGCTACGGCATTGACTTCATGCGGCACGCGATCTTCAAGCGGCTGCGCGGCGAGGTGCTGGTCGAGGCCAGCGAATGGGGCGCGCACAACTGGTGGTTCCACTCACGGCTAGGCGCGTGGGACCATCCGGTGTGGGCGGCCAAGCGGTTTCACGACCTGCACATCGCCTCGACCGCGAAATTCCGCGACTCCAATTTGCTCGAGCCGCAGATGGGCTGGTGGGCGCCGCGTCAACCGAGCGCGCAAGCCCGCGGCCATTTCGTGGACGAAATGGAGTATTTCGGAGCCAAGAATCTCGGCCTCGACTCCGCGATGGCAATCCAGGGCGTGAACGTGTCGCGTCAGCCGCTTGGCTTCCATATGGAAAAGCAGTTCACCGTCCTGGGCTGGTACGAGCAACTGCGGCTGGCGCGCTACTTTGACGCCCAGACCATCGCACGCGTGGCTGTGCCCGGCGATGAGTTCCGCCTGCGACAGGACCGCGACGGCGATTGGAGGTTCACGCCCGTCAAAATGTCCTCCCACCGCATTAGCTCCCTGGGCAACGGCTCCGAGCGCTGGACAAGCCGGAATCCGTTCGGGGAGCAGCCGGTGGCCGCCCGCATCGAGGCGCTCTACTCGGTGGCTCCCTATGACAGTCCCAAACGCGTCTGCGTAACGGAGTACGCCGATCTGGCCGCATTCCAGCAGACGACCAGTTCGGGGGCGGTGACGCTGAGCCTGGAGCAAGCGACCGGCGAGACACGCGGCGGCGGCCGCAACCTGCGCCTGCGCGCCGAAAACAAGAACGCGGCGCGCCGCGGCGCCTGGGCCAGGGCAGCGCTTTCCTTCCCGGCCCCTTACCGAAGTCTCTCCGGCGCCGGCGCGCTGGGCGTGTGGGTCAAAGGCGACGGCAAAAGCGCGCTGTTGAATCTCCAGTTCGGAACCCCGCGCGAATACATGCACGCGCTTTCCGACCACTATGTGACCCTCGATTTTATGGGCTGGCGTTATGTGGAACTCCTTGTGCGCGAGCGCGACGTGGAGCGGATGTCCGATTACCAGTGGCCTTACGGCGGCGCCTACGACATCTACCGCAATGAGCTGGACATGGCCCATATCTCCGGATTCAACCTCTACCTCAACGACCTGCCGGCGGGAGACAGCACGGAGGTAGTCATCGGCCCTGTCATGGCGCTTCCCATCATGCCGGCCGACCTGAAAACCCCGGTGCTCACCGTCAACGGCAGGAGGCTTGCCCTTCCCATCACGCTCAAGTCGGGGGATTACCTGGAAGTCGAGCCAGCCGGCGATTGCACGCATTACGACGCCAAAGGGGACCTGCTGGCGCTGGTTCGCCCCACTGCTGTCGAGGCCTGGCCGGTGCTGCGCGCCGGCGAAAACGCGCTTGCGTTCGACTGTGATAGGCCGGCCGGCGCCAGCGCGCGCGCCGAGGTCACCCTCATTGCGTCCGGCACGCCGTTCGGCACGCCCAATCCACCCTCCCGGATTGGCCGGAGGTGCCTGGCGCGCGAATATGAGATGCCTCGCTGGATCACCGCGCCGCAGGCCGCCACCAACGTCTGGGACGTGCTGGTCCGTCCGCGGGAAGAAGCCAGGCTTGAAATCGAACTCAGCGGCGGCATGGACAGACCCGTGCTGACCGTGAATGGGCACAAGCTCAGTTTCCCCATCGCGCTCAAGCCTGGCCACAAACTGACTTGCCGCGGGCAGCGTCATTGGGCAATCGTCGACGCGCAGCGCGCGCAAGTCGCGGAAGGCGACCTCGAGGCCGCACCGCCCATTTTGAACGAGGGATCGAATCGCGTTGCGTTCACCTGCGGGGCGCCGGATCGAGCCATGGTCAAGCTTGTCAAGGTGTACGAACCGTGAAGACCAGCACTAACCATGAGCACCGTATGAGAATGAGAATGAAGCAGAGCAGAACGTGGATAGTAACAGCAATGTTTGCGCTGACCGCCGCTTCAGCGCAGGTGATTGACACGTCAGAGACGCGGGTGCAGACCACCCTGGACCCCGGGCTCAAGCGAATCGGCACCATCACGCCGCGGAGCGTCGGCCAGATCGCCGGGCAGAACTGGTCGCTGGGCTGCGAGACGCTGGACCGCGGCTTCGCGAATTACGACTCCTACAAGGACTACCTGGTTCCGCTCGGCATTAAGAAAATCCGGCTCCAGGGCGGATGGGCCACGACCGAGCGCGAGAAAGGACGCTATGACTTCCGCTGGCTGGACCGGGTGATCGAGGACGCCCGCGGCCGGGGCCTGGAAATCCTCCTGGAGACTTCCTACGGCAATCCCATCTATCCGGACGGCGGCGGCCGAGGGCTGTCCGGCGGCTTCCCGAATTCCGAAGAGGCGTTGGCGGCGTGGGACAAGTGGGTCGAGACCATGGCCGCGCGCTACAAGGGAAAGGTGCGCGATTGGGGCATGTGGAATGAGCCGGACGGCAACAAGGCGCACACGCCCGAGATGACCGCCGACCTCAATATTCGCACCGCGGAGATCATCCGGCGCTTGATCCCGGACGCGCGGATTGCCGGCGCGGTGCTGTGCGGGCCCAAGCCGGATTGGGCGGAGGGGTGGCTGAAACGGGTCACCGCGCAAGAGAAGGCATCGCTGTTCACATGGTTCGTGTATCACGGTTACACCCGCAATCCTGACGAGGGCCACTACGAGAATGTCGAGAAGGTCAAGGCGCTGATCCAACAATACGCGCCGGCGATCAAGCTGTGGCAGGGCGAGGCCGGCGCGCAGTCGGAGTTTTGCCTGGGCGGCGCGTTGCGCAAGTATCCGTGGACGGAGCTGACGCAGGCCAAGTGGCAGACCCGGCGCATGCTGGGCGACCTGGGGCACGACGTCGAGTCGCTGGTCTTCTGCATCGCGGACCTGGACTACAACCGCTGGGAAGGCTACCGCCTCGGCGACATGGACCGCTATGGGCTGGTCAAAACCGATAAGGCCTACCGGGTGCTGAAGGTCAAGCTGGCCTACTACGCCGTGCAAAATGTGGTCGCCGTGTTCGACGACACACTGGAGCGGGTGCCGGATTATCCGTGCGAAATCCAGTGCGAGCAGGCGACGGCTTGGTATGCCTACAAGCACAGGCAAAGCGGCCAGCAGATGCTCGTCTTCTGGGACAAGAGCGGCGTGCCCTCCGACCGGAACGACACCGTGGCCGCCACGTTTACGATCACTAAGGGTTCATTCAGCGAGCCGGTCTGGGTGGACCTGATCACCGGCGGCATCTACGCTATCCCGGCGGATCGAATCGCTGTTGATGGTGGGAAGGTGGTCTTCAAGGACATCCCCGTTTATGACGCGCCGACGCTCATCACCGACAAGAGTATGCTGATGAAATCGGCCGACAAACCACAGGGAAAACTCTAACTCGAATCGTCAGTTTGCTCCTGCTTGCGGGCGCGCCCTTGGCCGTTCAGGCTGTCACTCCTTCAGCGGGCGAATTTGCTGCCTGCCGTCACTGGGCGGAACAGATGGTGGGCGCCGCCAAGCCCGCCCAAGCCGCCAGTCTGAAGGTTGTCTATGAGGACACCAACGACGGATTGTCTCGCGGGCGCTCGTGGCGGGGAACGCCGTTCCAGCTTGGCGACAAGACCTACACGCACGGCCTGGCCTTCAACTCCACCAAGCACATCCTCGTCCGGCTCGGCCAGCCTGGCAGCGCGTGGTGGGCCAATGTCGGCAATTGGGCGGTGAAGCAGGACCTTTACCCAGCCGGCTTCAAGCCGCTGAGCGATGCGCTACGGAAATCGGGCCGCGAATTGATGCTCTGGTTTGAGCCGGAGCGGGTGAGGAAGAATGCCCCCTGGCACCAAGGGCACGGCGATTGGCTCATAGATCCCGGCCAGGACAACCTCCTCTGGAACCTGGGCCGCCCCGAAGCGCGCATGTTCCTGACCGAGTTCCTTTCGTCGAGAGTGGATGAATTCGGACTCGGTTGTTACCGCCAGGATTTCAACATGGACCCGTTGCCTTACTGGCAGGCCGCCGACGCCCCCGACCGCCAGGGCATCACGGAAATCCCTTACATCGAAGGGCTGTATGCCTTCTGGGACGGCCTGCTGAAGCGGCATCCGGGACTGATTATTGACATGGTGTCACTGAACAGCCAGCGACGGGTCCGCGCCAGCCAGGCCGCAGGGGCCAACCTAACGGTAGCGCCGCGCGCGAAGCCCGACCAACCCTGAGGATAGCCGGCGTGGTGAAGGCCGGTAATGGGGAAATCTGGCGTGTCGCGCGTTATCTCAAACCAGAGAGAACCATGGATCGTGCTGTGGCCTACCACTTTAATTCCCACGCTTCCGCTTGGCGGGGCGGGAAAGTGACTGCACGATCAAAAACAGCCGGCCACTTCTCCCACTCGGTCTTGTGGCCGTCAGCGGTGCGCCGCTGCGCGCGGAGCATGCGCCCGCGAATGCCGTTTGCTGCCGCGTCGAATTGCACTCGATTGGGCACGGGCTTGTCGCCGACGTTGACGAAGAGCAGCACCATCCGCTTCTCTCTGGGCAGTTTCCAGGCTCCCGTCAGGACGGCTTCAGTAGTGACCCACCACTCACCCGACCACTGCCAATCGGCGCGCACGGTGGGAACGGAGTCCAGCAGCCGCGGGGGCCGGGCCATTTCGCCGGCGGAGAAGTAGCGGCTGAGCTGCGAGCGGAGCCGCGCCATTTCACGGAAGAAGCGGGCGTTCTCGGGCTCTTTCACCGCGCCGGGGTCAAGCCAGCCGAGTTGTTCGCCGAAGACCAGTTGTTGTCCGGCCTTCATGCGGAGGGCCAGGTCTTTAGTGGCGCCGCCGCGATAGGCGCGGCCAAACATCTGGATGGCGCCGCCGTAAATCGCCGGGAACGCGGGCACCTGTCCCGGGAACTGCCAATGCCAGGTCAGGTAACCGTCGAACCAGCGGATGAACGGCTCGGCGTTGCACTCGGTGGTCAGCGCGACCCCGGGCGGCATGACCTGGCGGATGGCCCCGAGCATCTTCCAGTAACTCCCGTTCCACCAGTGCCCCCCGCCAAGCGGGTGTCCGTGCGCGGGATTCTGGCAGAGTACGGGTGAAGCCGCCGCCACCTGGTCAATATAGACCGCGCTGGTCCCGCACTCGCTCAGCAGCCGCAGGACGATGTTGCTGACGGTATTCTGCCAGAGCGGGGTGGCGGGACACATCACACCCAGGCGCACCGGTTCGCCGTTTGTTTCCTTGCTGTTGTAGGTTTCGAGATAAGGCGAGCCATCGTCCCGCCTCGCAACAGCCGCGAGGGCGAGCCGGCTGAATTGAAAATCGTCGGCGCCACGATCGTGTGAATCCCACAACCGGCCGTTGATGTAGGGCATCACGAAAACGCCAACAGATTGCAGGTCGGCGACTCCCTGGTCGAAGCCCGCCCGGGTGGGAAAGTAATGCGGATAGTCGTTGTCGAAGGGAATCTGGTGCCAGTTATACCAGTGAAAGCCCAACGGCATACCGAGAAAGTCGCGGAACTGCTTTATGGCCGGCACACACTCATCCGGCGCGCCAAGGTTCATGGCCCAGACGTTCAAATCGCGCATCCAACGCGGCGTGTCCTTGCGGCCGTCGCGCGCCAGTCGCGGCCACCACTTCGCCTCGCGTTGCGCCCAATGCTTGTAGATCATCGCCGCATCGAACCAGTCGCCGCGCAGAAGTTGCCAGACGGCTTCGCCGGGCAGTACGAAGTCGTTTCCGGCCCGGCCCAGATCGGGCGCCGGGTGGTCGAAGCTCAACCTCATGGTGTGAGTGGTCGGTTCGCTTTTCACGGAGAGGTCCTTGGTGCTTCCCCACGGGTCATGGGTGGCCACATATAGCCCCGCCGGCCTGTCACCATCGCGGTAGGCAGCCATGAACTGCATGGAACACCAACCGTTGGGGTAGGTGCCTCCGAAGCCAAACGGCCGGTGCCAGACGCCGCGCTCCAAAACGCCCGGGCCGCGCGGGACAAGCACCACCGCGTTAGTACCCAGGTCGGCCAGGGCGACTTGCGGGAACACAGTGCGTCGGACACTCCAGTTGGTGCTGGTGTTACCCACGCGCAACTTCCAGCGGAAGGCGCCGGTGCGGATCTCAGGTGAGACTTCAGCTGTGACTGAGAGGCCGGCCAGGCCCTTTTCCAGGGGCAACGACCAGTGCATTTTGAGGCGCGAACCGTGCGGCTGGATGCTGCATTGGCTCCAGCCGGTATCAGCCCTCAGGTTAAGGCGATTGGTGGAGCCCGCCCGCTGCAGTGTGAGCGAGAACAGGGGAAGCGGATTCGTGGTGAGCAGGTCCTGGCCGTACTTCCTGTCGAGCAAGCGGTCAATCCGAATGCCACCGGCGCCGCTGAGCAGCGTGAGCTGCAGTTCCCCGGCCATCACCCGCGTGAGTTGTTCACCCGCGACCGACGCACAAAGCCCTGATTGTGAAGTGATGAGCAGCAGGAGCAGCTGTGACAAGGCCTGTATTCGCCTTTGGTTCATGAGCGGACAATAAGCCTCGCGGGGAGACAAGGCACGATGCAAAATGTCACATCAGAGGCGCAGGCCGAAATTCAAGGCCAAGAGCAGGCGTTTCGAGTTGCGCGCGGGTTTGACTTCGGGTAGAGACGATGGTCGTCGGACAGCTTCAAAATCCCTATGCGAAATCATTTTGCTCTTTGGCTCGCCGCAACCCTGGTGGTGTCGGCGCATGCTCAGGTTATCGTGCACAGCCCCAACGGCCAGATCCAAACCACAGTCGCGGCCGATGCCGGGCGGCTCACGTGGTCGGTCAATTTCAACGGCCGGCAGGTGCTGCCCCCGTCTCCGCTCGGCGTGACGGTGGACGGCGCGACGTATGGCCTGGCGGATGAACTGGGCAAAGTGGTAACCCGCTCCGTTACAGAGAAATTCCATTGGCGCGGGGCCAAGTCCGAGATCAAGCTGCGCGGTAAACAAGCGCAAGTGGCGGTGCTTAACCGTGCCGGCGGCTGGCAACTTGAATTCCGCTGCTTTGACAATGCGGTGGCCTGGCGCGCTACCCTGCCCGGCAGCGGTGCGCGGCGGGTGACCGGTGAGGCCACCGCTTGGGTCCTGCCGAAGGGAACGGCGGCTTGGTGCAATCCCGATACCGCCAATTACGAAGGCATTCACGAGCGCTGGGCGGTGAATAAGGTCCCCAAGGGACGGTTTACCAATGGCATCGCAATGCCGGTCACGTTGGAGTTGCCCGGAGGCGGCTTCGCCGCGATAACGGAAGCCGACGTGATGGGTTACAGCGGCATGACTCTCGAACCGACCGGCGCCTGGCGTCTGACCTCTTCGTTTCGCGATGACCCGAAGGGCTGGACGATGAACGGCGAGATTCGAACGCCCTGGCGCGTCCTGATGGTGGCGGCGGACCTTAACGGATTAGTCAATTGCGATGTCGTCCCGGCCCTGTGCCCGCCTCCGGACCGCGCGCTGTTTCCGCGCGGAATCCGAACGGATTATCTTAAACCTGGCCGGTGCCTGTGGCAATGGTGGGCCTACGACTATCCCGGCACGCACTGGAGCAAGCAACAGTGGTTCGTCGACCAGGCGGCCGCCCTGAATTGTCAATACTACCTCGTGGATGAAGGCTGGGAGCACACGAACCAGGAATGGGTGGCCGAGGGTAAGACCGCCTGGCAACGCATGAAAGAGCTTTGCGATTATGCCGCCGTCAAAGGCGTCGGCATCTGGGTCTGGCGCGGCTGGACCCGGAGAGAAAAACGCCAGTGGCCGGGGCTGGAGACTCAGGAAAAGCGGGAGGACTTCTTCCGCCGCTGCGCCGAGGCGGGAGTGAAGGGGGCGAAGATTGATTTTATGGATAGCGAGTCGCACGACCGACTGGCCTTTTACGAGGACTGCCTGCGCACGGCGGCGAAGTACGAGATAATGGTTAACTTCCACGGCGCCAACAAGCCTGCCGGCGAAGCTCGGACTTGGCCCAACGAAATGACCCGCGAAGGCATCCGCGGTCTGGAATACAACAAGTGGAGCACCTTGCCCCCGGGGCACTACGCCACCCTGCCATTCACTCGTTTCGTGGCCGGTCACGGTGATTTCACCCCCACCACCTTCCAGGCCAAATGCCAGAAAGGCACCACCGTCGTCCAGCAGCTCGCCTGCGCCGTGGTGACCACCTCGCCCATCCTCTGCTGGGCCGACAAACCGGATTTGTACTTAGCCAGCCCGGTCGTCGATGTGATCCGGACCATGCCGGCGGTCTGGGACGAGACCCGAGTGCTGCCCGGCAGCCAAATCGGCGAGGTAGCCATCCTGGCCCGCCGCTGCGGCAAAGACTGGTATGTGGGCATGGTGAACGGCGAGACGGCGCGAACTTGCACGCTGGACTTCTCGTTCCTCGGCGGCGGCACGTTCAAGGCCGACTACTTCGCCGATGCGCCGGGCGGTAGCTCGCAATTCGCCATTGAGAGAAACGTGGAAGTTAAAGCCAGAACCTCCCGTGCCATCTCCCTCAGCCCGGGTGGCGGCTTTGTCGCCCGCCTCCGCCGTTGAACCCGCTCGTTTGGACCAACGCTCAACAGCCCATCGGAGGCGCGTTAGAGCGTCCTCAGGTCGTCTCGGTATTCGGAGGGCCAGCGGCCGGAGTGTTGACGGAAGGCGCGGCTGAACGAGGCGGCGGTCCCGTAACCGCATCCGCGAGCCACCTCCGCAATCCCCCGCGAGCTGTCGGCCAACAAGCTGCGGGCCATTTGCATTCGCACGCGGGCCAGTTCGGCGTGCACGGTCCGCCCCAGCACCCCAGCGAAGCGGCGATCCAGCGTGCGCCGTGAGACTGCAACCGCTTGCGCAACCTGTTCCACCCCGATGAGCTTGCCGGCCTGGGCGCGGATGAATTGGACGGCGGATTTCACCAGCGCGTCTTCGACGGCCACCAGATCGGTGGAGCCGCGCGTCACGACGCCAGCGGGTTGGACCTTGAGATGCGGCTGCCGGATTTTTTTGCCGACCATCGCGTTTGCCAGCATCCGCGCCGCCTCGAAGCCGAGGCGGGGCGTGGGCAGGCTGATGCTGGACAAGGTAGGCCAGCTCACGTCGCACATGAGCTCATCATTGCCGATGCCCAGGACCGCCACTTCATGGGGAACAGCCAGATGCGCCCACCGGCAGGCGGTCAATACGCGCTCGCCCAACTTATCGTCAAAGACCAGCAGCCCCACCGGTTTGGGCAACTGCTTCAACCAGCGCATCAGCGGCTCCAGGCGCGACTCGCCTTCACTGACCCGTTCGGAGAAGGCCGCCAGCGGACGGTTTTCCAGGCACGCGGCGAAGCCTGCCCGGCGCTGCTCCGACGCCGCCCGCTGCCGCACACCGCAATAGGCGAAGTTCTTGAGCCCCGCCTGGGCCAGATGCTCGGCCGCCAGGCGGCCGACGGCATGGTTATCCAGGCTAACGGTCATGGCGACCTCCAGCTCCCCGAGGGCGGTATCCACCAGGGGCACGCCCAGCTTCCGCGCCATCTGGAGCAGCCAGCGGTCGGCCACGTAGGCGATGATCCCGCCGGGGGCCAGGCGCGCCACTTCAGCCGCCGCCGATTCGCCGCCGTGCCGCACCAGCATCATGCGCCAGCCCAGGCGGCGCAGGTATTGCGCCACGCCATGCAGCCGGTTGCGCCCGGCACCGTCCCGCGTGTCAATGCAAACGGCGACCGCCCGGCGCGGCAGTGGTGCCCGTTTCATAAACCGGCAGGCTGCCTGTCCAAAATTGCAATAACAATGACGAAATAAGGCAATTGCGGCAAATGACCGGCGGGCCTAGACTGGGCCGCGTCATCCTATGCGCTTCAGCAAGAAGATAGTCCTGGTGACGGGGGCGGCCCGGAATACGGGTGTGGGCATTGCGGCGGCTTTCGCCGCGGAAGGAGCAACCGTCTATCTCAACAGCCGAACTCAGGAAGGGGTGGATCAGGCCGTGGACGCGCTGCGCCGGCGCGGTTTCAAGAAAGTCCGGGGCTTGCCGGGCGACGTGGGGGTGCCGAGCGACGTGGACGCGATGTTCCGTGAAATCTCCACGCGGAGCAAGCGGTTGGACGTACTGGTCAACAACGCGGCGCACCTGGGCGTGGGGCCGGACTTCCTGGAACTGGAGTTGGGGTACTTTGAGGCGGTGCTGCGGGTGAACCTGACGGGGGCATTCTACGTCTCGCAGCACGCCGCGCGGATGATGAAACGGCAGCGCGGCGGGGCGATCGTCCACATCGGCTCGAACGTTTCGACGCGGGCCATCCGGAAGCGTACTGCCTACCTGGCGAGCAAAGGCGGTGTGGACGCTTTGACGCTCTCGATGGCGACGGATCTCGGGCCTTATGGGATCCGGGTCAATACCGTGGCGCCGGGCTACATCCACACCGACCGCTGGGAGGTGCTGGCCCCAGCCAAGGCCAGGCGGCGCCGGGCCAACGTGCCTTTGGGCCGGGAAGCCAGCGCGGAGGAGGTAGCGCAGGCGGTGCTTTTCCTGGCTTCCGACCAAGCGTCGAGTATTACCGGGGCCAGGCTGGTGGTGGACGGCGGGTGTTCGGCGCAGCACATGCCCGCCGACGTTGACGTGTGAGCGGCGGGGTTGATCATGCCGGGGGCGCCGGACGCCGCCCGCGCTACAAGTGGGAGCTGCTGGCGCTGCTGTTCTGCGCCTTCTTCTTTCACCAGGGCGACCGAGCCATCTTCGGCGTCGTCCTGTCCGCCATCAAGGCCGACCTGCACCTGGCGGACAGCCAGCTTGGGTTGGTGGGCTCGGTGCTGTTCTTCACGCTGGCGATCATGATGCCGGTGGCGGGTTACTTGGGGGACGTGTGGAACCGGAAGAAGATCATCATCGGCTGCCTGCTGTTTTGGAGCGCGGCCACGATGTGTACCGGGCTGGCGGGCGGGCTGATCGCGCTGATTGCGTTCCGCAGCGTTGCCACCGCCGGAGGCGAGTCCTTCTACGCTCCGGCGGCCTATCCGCTGCTGGCCACATATCACACCCGGACCCGCGCCATCGCGCTGTCCATTCATCAATCTTCCCTCTACATTGGCGTGATGGTCAGCGGGTTTCTGGGTGGGTTCATCGCGGAACGCTGGGGCTGGCGCTCGGCCTTCTTCACCTTTGGCGGCGGCGGCATCGTGCTCGGCCTGATATTGATGTGGCGCCTGCTCGATGCCCCGGCTCCGGCGGCCTGCACGGACGCGGGACCGCGCGACTCGGTTTGGCAGGCCCTGGGCGTGCTGTTTCGCTCGCCGACCGCGCTGCTATTGACGGCGGGTTTTACCGCGATCGTCTTCGTCAATAACGCTTATGTGGTTTGGGCGCCGGTGTTCTTGCAGGAGCGGTTCCATCTCTCGCTGACCAAAGCCGGCGGATTCGCGATGTTCTATCATCACCTGGCGGCGTTGCTGGGTATTCTTATCGGCGGCTGGCTTTCGGATCGCGTGGCGGTGATGCGCCCGGTGTTCCGGCCCCAGATGATGGGCGCGACCATGCTGCTGGCCGTGCCGGTGATCTTCCTGATGGGGCAGGCGGGGACGCTGGTCGGGGCTTGCGCGGCCATGGCGGGATTCGGCCTGTTCCGCGGCCTTTATGAAGCCAACACTCACGCGGCTCTGTTCCAGGTGATCGCCCCGCGACATCGTGCCTCGGCGGTAGGGATCATGACGATGCTGGCGTTCCTGGTCGGCTCGATTTCCCCCTGGCTGCTGGGGCGGCTGCGGGAATCGTACGCCGAGGGCCTCGGGTTGGGCTACGGTTTCTCCGCTTTGTCCGGCGCGTATTTGCTGGGAGGCCTGGCACTGCTGGTTGCGGTGCTGCTCACCTTCCAGCGCGACTACTACCGCGGGCCGGGAGCCTGAATTGGAATGACAGCCATCAACCGCCCAGTGTCCGCCGAAGCACTCAACTGACTATGAAGAGTAATCACCTGCTGCGATTCTTCCGCTCGAAAATGCGCCCGGTCCGCAAGCCGGCAGCGAGTCTCACTGCCGTCTTCATGGTCTGCGCGAGCGGCCTGTTCGGCGCTGAGCAACCTGCGGCAACGGCCCGGAGCAGCGGCCTGGAACGCATCGCCAACGAGCGCATCTATTTTTCGCTCTCGCCCGACGGGCGGAAGTTCGAGCTGGGGTTTGCCGACGAAGCGCCAACCATTGCTGGGGATCGGGGGTTGTTTGACATGATGGTCGGGGTGGGCCAGCGCCGCGAATGCGGCATCGCGCCGGAAGAACAGTCCGCCCGTGTGACCCGGGAAGACAAGACCCTGGTGGCGCGCTACGCCACGCTCCGCCATGCCGGCAAGGAACACAAAGCACAATTCGAGCTGCGCTTCACGCTCGACGGGAACGAGGTTGTCTGCGAGGCGCAGTTGAACAACCAATCCGACATTGTGATCGAGGAGTTCTGGTTTCCCTGGGTGGGGCCATTCCGCAGCTTGGGGCCGGACCAGGAAAGCGACACGCTTATTCTGCCGCACGGGCTGGGCCGCCGCATACAGAACCCGGCGGCCTATGTGGAAGAACAGCACACCCTCTACATGGCGCCCGACCAGAAGCGCGTTGTGGCCTGCTCCCATTACCCGGGCGGCACCATGACGATGGACTGGTTTGGGCTCTACGGCGGCGGCAAGGGGTTGGGCCTGCTTTCGGAGGACCCGAGTTTCCAGACCACAGGCTTGAATCTCGCGCGGGAAAGCGACACGGGGAGACTGTTCGCGGGGTTTGTTCGCTATCCATTCCTGGCCCGGGGAAGGTGGATCGCGCCACGCTCGGTCCTGCGCCTGCATCATGAAGACTGGCACGCCGACGCGCGCGCCTACCGGCGGTGGGCGGATTCAAGCTGGTGGAGCCAGACGCCCCGACCCGAGTGGGTGAACCAGATGCACGGCTGGCAGCGCATCATCATGAAGCACCAGTATGGCGAGGTCTTCCTGCGCTACAAGGACCTGGTGGATGTGTTCGAAGGCGGCCGGCCCTACGGGATCACCACGCTGATGGTCTTTGGCTGGTTCAAGGCCGGCATGGACAATGATTATCCGAACTACGAAGTGGCGGAGGACCTGGGCGGGGCGGCGGGGTTGCGCGAGGCGATTGCCGAGATCCAGCGCCGGGGCGGGCGGGTGATACTGTATGCCAACGGCCACCTGATTGACACCGCATCTGATTATTACACAACGACCGGCTCGCGCATTTGCCTCAAGACCGCCCAGGGAAGCGAGTATCGCGAAGCCTACAAGTTCGCGGGAGATGGCACTTACCTGCGCAACTTCGGCGCCCGGGACTTTGTCGCCGCGTGTCAGTCCACGCCTGAGTGGCGTGAGAAGCTGATCCAGATAGGGGAATACATGGCATCGTTCGGGCCCGATTGCCTGTTCTTCGACCAGATGGGCGGCCGGTTGCCTTATCTGTGCTTTGATAAGTCGCATCCGCATGCGGGACCGGGCCTGGCCCAAGGCCCGGGAAAGGACGCGATTCTGAAGGCAATGCGACAAGCGTTGATTGCCGGTCACCCGGGGCGCGCCTTTGGCACGGAAAAGGTCAGCGACTGCCTCGACCGGCACGTGGACTTTGTGCATGTCGCCGACTTTGGCGCCGCACAGACTCCGGAGGCGGCGCCGGAAGTGTTCGGCTACACCTTTCCGGAGATTCTGTTGAGCACACGCGGCATCCGGGATGAGCGCGACCACGAGAAGCGCATGAACTGGGGGTTCCTCTACGGCTGGCGGTTCGATGTCGAGATCTGGCGCTGCCGGGGCGACCTGCGCCAGGCGCCGAAGTATGGCGCCTACATGGCCAAACTGATTGCCCTGCGCAATCGCTGGCCCGACCTGCTGATGACGGGCCGGTTTGTGGATCAAGACTTCTGCCTGCCTCCTGCTTCGGGGGTATTGGCCAAAGGCTACACGGCGGGCAAACTCGCGGCGATTGTTGTCTGCAACCATTCGTCTCGCGCAAAAGCCTTCACCCCCAAGCTCATCCAACCGCTGCGCTTTGTCGAAGGCGCCACCCTGAACGGCAATTTCCAGCCGGGCGATAGCCTGCCCGCGCAGTCGGTGGCCGTATTGGTTTACGAACGGTAAGGATGGACGGACGACGCCATTTCCTGCCGCGCGTGCTGCTCGCAGAACTGGTGTTGTTCTCCGCAGGTCCGCAAGGGGGCGCGATCGCTGCGGCTGCGCAACCGCAGCGAACAATAGTTGAGTGGAAGGCGTGGCCGGCCGGTAACGTGCAACTGCAGGGAGCGTCGGCATCTCCGGACACGAACGGCTGGCTGGAGGTCAAGACTCGCAAGGAAACCGGCCGCGTTGGCCTGAAGGTTAGGCTTGCGCCGGTCAGCCGGGACCTGGAGGCCTTTGCGGAAATTGCCGTGCCGGTCTGCAACCGGGGGACTAACAACCTGCGGCTCATATTGCGAGTGGATGACGACTCAACCGAGAGCCTGCCGACCGTGCAAACTCGCAAGGGCATCTTCCAAATCCAGGTTTCTCCCGGCCCGGAGCCCATGTGGCTGGTGGTGCCGCTGGGCGACAGGAATTCTTCCCCGCCGGGTGGCCGGTTTATCTCCATGGTGGGACAGCCGACCGATTTTGCGCGCCGCGGGAGCATCAATGGCGCCAATGTCACGGCCATCTCGATTTTCACGCCGGACCCGGATGCGGAACACGCGTTTGCCATCGGCCCGGTGATTGCCCGCGGCACGCCTGCGCCGTTCCGCGACTGGCCAGCCAATCGAGTGTTTCCGCTGGTGGATGAGTTTGGCCAATACGCGCATCGGGATTGGCCGAACAAGATTCATATGCCGGCGGAGTTTGGCGAGAGGCGGAGGAGTGAAGATGCCGACCTGTCCGCGCATGCGCGGCCTGCCGACTGGAACCGCTACGGCGGGTGGGCCGACGGGCCAAAGCTCGCGGCCACGGGCTATTTCCGAACTCAGAAACTGAACGGGGCGTGGTGGATGGTGGACCCGGAGGGCAGGTTATTCTGGTCGCACGGGGTAGTGCGAGTCGGCACGCGGATCCGGGTCGGGTCCGTCTATCACGGCACGCCGTTGCTGGACCGCGAGAATTACTTCCGGCTGCCGGATCCCGCGTCGGCGTTGGGGGTCTTCTACGGCCGGGAGCCGCAGTCCACGCGCCGTTATTACGTGGGCAGAGACAATCACCCGGTCTATGACTTTCTCGAAGCCAATCTCTTTCGCAAGTACGGCCAGGATTGGTCGTTCACTTACGGAGCCCAGGCCCAGCGGCGCTTGGCCAGTTGGGGGTTGAATACCATCGCCAATTCGTCCGACCCCGGCATCTACTCCAAACGGCAGACGCCTTACACCGCGATTATGTATTCGGCGCCGCTGGGCACGTCCGAGTTCCGTCTCCAGGGTTCCGAGGGCAACTGGGGAAAGCTGCCGGACCCCTTTGATCCGGGCTGGCGTCAGCTTATGGACCGAACGCTTCGGGCGGAATTGAAGGAATCGCTCCGTGATCCCTGGTGCCTGGGTTTCTTTGTGGATAATGAACTGCACTGGGGTGACACGGGTTATCTGGGTGAGGCGACGCTGCGCTCGCCGCCGGAGCAGCCGGCCCGGCGGGCGATGATGGCGGGCCTGGAGAAGCAATACAAGCGAGTGGAGGCACTGAATGCCTCCTGGAGAACGGCGTTTGCGGGTTGGGAGGCGCTGCGAACGAATGTCGTTGCTCCGGATAGAGAGCGCCCGGCGGTCCGCGCCGATCTTGAGGCGTTCAGCGAGCAATACCTGGCGGCCTATTTCCGCGGCTGCCGCGAGGCGATCAAGGCCGCCGCCCCCAACCATCTCTACCTCGGCTGCCGCTTTGCGGGCTCCGGCAACGCGCTGGTGATGCGGATTGCGGCGCAGCATTGCGACATCGTCAGCATCAACCGCTACGCGCCTGAAGTCTCCGACCTGCGGCTGCCGGCAGGGCTGGATCGCCCTGTTCTCATCGGCGAATTCCATTTCGCGCCTGTGGACGCGCCCATGCAGCCAGCCGGGCTGGTGCTGGTGGCTGATCATGCGGATCGGGGCCGCGCCTATGTGACGTACGTCAAGAGCGCCCTCGAGAACCCGGCGGTGATCGGCACGCACTGGTTCCAGTACTACGATCAGCCCGCGACGGGGCGGTTTGACGGGGAGAACTATCTGACCGGCCTGCTCGATATTTGCGACACCCCATACGCGGAGAGCATCGCCGCTTGCCGCCGGATCGGCCGCGCTCTCTACGAAGTTCGGGCCCGGGCATTTCCCCTGCCCTGATCAGCAGGTCACCCGATTATGTACGCGCTCAGCAATCCCAACCTTACCATCCTGATTCTCGATCCGGCGGCCGATATCGCGCGCCTGGGATCACGCTACTGCACCGGGGGCTACATTTGGCAGGTGTTGGACCCACGCCACGGAGAGGTTTTTGCCGGTCCGGAATATCCGCACGCACCTAACACCTTTGATGGGCAGGGCGCCCCAGACATGTTCCTGCAGTCCCTGGGAGCCGAGACCGCGCCGGTGGGCGGGGAGGTGGCCTGCATTGGAGTGGGCCGTGTGCGCCGGACCAGCTCGCGCGAGCCGTTCGATGTGCGCTACAACCCTGAAGTCATCGAGTTCGTGAAGTGGGAAATAGACTGCTCGGGCGATACTATCGCCATGCGAACAGAACACACCTTCCGCGATTGGGCTTACCACTTGGCGCGCACGGTGAGTCTCCAGGACCGCGTGATCCGTTCCCGCACCGGGATTCGCAGCCTGGGGAGCGCCCCGCTGCCGGTGCGCTGGTTTGCGCATCCGTTCTTCCCCGTCCCTTCCGACAATGTCCTATGCCGGTTCTCCTTCCCAGTCGGTCTGCCAGCCGGCAGCCCGGGCTATTTCCTGAATGCGGAAGGATTCGTGGCGCGCAAACCCGCGCACGATTGGCCGCGCGGCTGTCGCCAGGAGCTCGAGTTCGACCCGCAGGGAAAGACTCTGCTCGCGGTTCAGAAGCATCCCCGGCTCGGCGAATTGACCGTGACAACCGACTTTGTGCCCAGTTTCCTGCCGATTTGGGGCAATGACCGAACGTTCTCGTTCGAGCCCTACTTCGAGCGCACATTGAACCGGGGCGCCGAAGCAAGCTGGGGTATCGAGTATCACCTGGGCGGCGATCCCGCAGCCCCGCCCGCCTCCCCCTGTTGACCATCCCCAATCCGAACCATTTAATTATGAAGATTACCGGCATCAAGACCTTCCTCTGCCACGCTTACCGGACCAACTGGGTATTTGTCAAAGTACTGACTGACGACGGCCTGCACGGCGTTGGCGAGGCCACCCTGGAATATCGCGAGCAGAGTGTCGCTCAGGCGGTCAAGGAACTGGAGCGCACGCTTGTCGGGCTCGATCCACATAACATTGAGGCTATATGGCATCAAGCCTACCGCGACGTCTATTGGCGGGGCGGCCCGGTCCTGATGAGCGCGCTGTCCGGCGTGGAGATGGCCCTCTGGGACATCAAAGGCAAGGCACTCGGCGTTCCGGTGTATCAACTGCTCGGCGGCAAGGTGCGCGATGCGATTCCTTGTTACGCAAATGGCTGGTTCGCCCCGGCCAAGACACCCGCTGAGTTCGCGGAAAAGGCCCGTTTGGCAGTGGCAGTTGGCTTCCGCGGCTTAAAGTGGGATCCGTTTGGCTCGGCCTATCTGGAAATAGACAAGCGGGGCATGCGCGACGCGTTAAGCTGCATCGAGGCCGTGGTCGGAGCGGTCGGACCGGAGGTGGATATTCTCATCGAAGGTCACGGGCGGTTCAATGTGGCGACGGCTGTGCGCATCGCCCGGGCGCTGGAAGAATTCGACATCCACTGGTTCGAGGAACCCGTCCCGCCGGACAACCTGGAAGCGTTGGCGGAGGTCAAGCGCCGCTCGCGCGTGCCCATCGCCGCCGGAGAGCGGCTCTATAGCCGCTGGGATTACCAGCGTTTCTTCGCGCTGCGCTGCGCGGACTTTGCACAGCCCGATGTCAGCCATGTTGGCGGCATCATGGAAGTGAAAAAGATTGCCGCCCAAGCCGAGGCCAATCACATCGCTATTTGTCCGCACAACCCTAGCGGGCCGGTGGCCAATGCCGCCAATCTTCAGCTTGCCGCTTGCGTGCCCAACTTCACCGTCCTCGAAACCATGAGCGCCGATGTGCCGCATCGCCGGCTTATCAGCACGGAGACCGTTGACTTTCAGCAGGCCCAGATGCGGATACCTGACGCGCCTGGTCTGGGCATTGATCTTAACGAGGAAGCCATTGCCGTGCATCCTTTCCAACCGCGCGAACTGCGCCACTACACCGGCAAGCTTACTGATATACGCCCGCCCGACGCCACGGACTACTTTCAGCCCAAGGGCGACCTGGCAGGCGCATAGGGCAGGAGCAGCTGCCCGCCGCTCCTCAAACATGACCCGCCTGACGGAGTCTCCCCAAGGCTCAATTGGAATTACCGAGATCGGTTAGAGGGAGCCAAAGGCCTTGCCGCCGACGTCAGCCGAACCTACTTTGCCCGCATGAGTGAGCCGATCTGCCGCCTGACACGCCGTGTAACCACGACACTGCTTCTCGTTGCCTGGCTGCCGCGACTTGTACTGGCCGAGTCGCTTCCGTCGGTTCCCGCCCAGCCTCAACCGGTGACCAACTTCTACCAGGGCGTGGCGGTCGTGGACGGATATCAGTGGCTCGAAGACGCCGCCGCCCCAGCCGTGCGTGAATGGACACGGCTGGAGAATGAGCGAACCCGCGTCTATTTCGCGCGGCTGCCCTACCGCGATGGCATCGCCCAGCAGTTGGCGCAATTGCGCGGGGAAGAGTCAGCCCGCTATTACGACTTACAGGAGCGCAAAGGCCGTATATTTGCCCTCCGCTTCAAACCGCCGGCACAGCAACCCATCCTCGTCCGCCTTTCCTCCCTCGACGCGCCCGCGCTCTGGCGGACAGTGTTCGATCCCAATGCCTATAACACCAACGGCACGACGGCGATTGACTGGTATGTGCCCTCGCCGGATGGACGGTTGGTGGCTGTCTGCCTTTCCGAGGGCGGCAGCGAGCAGGGAGCGCTGCACTTCGTCGAGGTGGATACTGGCAAGATGCCGGGCGACGAAATCCCCCGGGTGCAATACCCAACGGGCGGCGGCAGCGCAGCGTGGACCGCGGACAGCACGGGTGTATTCTACACGCGCTACCCGCACCAGGGGGAGCGACCAGAGGCAGACATCAATTTCTACCAGCAGGTTTGGTTTCACCGGCTCGGCACGCCGGTCACCGACGACCAATATGTCATCGGCAAGGACTTCCCCCGCATCGCCGAAATTGAGCTGGCAGCCACCGCAGACGGCCGTTGGGTGCTGGCCACAGTGGCCAATGGCGATGGGGGCGACTACGCCCACTACCTGCGCGACACATCGGGCACATGGCAGCAACTCACACGGTTCGAAGACGGCATCAAGCGCGTGGTGTTTGGCCGCGATGGCGCGCTCTACTTGCTCTCGCGCAAGAACGCGCCGCGCGGACAGGTGCTGCGTCTGCCTCTGGAAAGGCTTGAACTGGCGAGGGCCACCGTGGCTGCCCCGGAGAGCCGGGGCGTCGTGGAAGGCTTCGTGCCAAGCGACGACGGCCTGTATGTGGCCAGCATTCTCGGCGGCCCATCGGAGCTGTTGTATTATCCGCGCGGGAGTAGCCGGGCACGCCTCATCCCGGTTCCCCCGATATCAACTGCGTCGGGTCTCGATTCCTGGCATGGCAATGACCTTGTCTTCGGCAATGTCAGTTACCTGAGACCCTTCGCCTGGTTCACCTACGACCCAGCCGCCAACAAGGTCAGCCGCACCGCGCTCTACATGACTTCACCCGTGGCCTTCGACGATATCGAGGTTGTGCGTGAATTCGCGACCTCGAAGGACGGAACGAAAGTGCCGCTGAACATCCTGCGCAAGAAGGGGCTTCGGCGGGACGGCGGGAATCCCACGTTGCTCTACGGGTACGGTGGCTACGGGATCAGCCTCACGCCCGGTTTCGATGTAACCCGCCGCATTTGGTTCGATGCGGGCGGCGTGTATGTCGTTGCCAACTTGCGTGGCGGCGGTGAATACGGCGAGCAATGGCACAAAGCTGGGAATCTCACGCAGAAGCAGCATGTGTTTGACGACTTCATCGCGGCGGCGGAACACCTCATTAAGCGCCGCTACACCAGCACGTCGAAACTGGCAGTCGAAGGTGCCAGTAACGGCGGCTTGCTGATGGGCGCGTTCCTTGCGCAGCGCCCCGACCTGGCCCGCGCGGTCGTTGCCCGCGTCGGCATCTTCGACATGCTGCGCGTGGAGTTGGACCCCAACGGCGCTTTCAACGTCACCGAGTTCGGCACCGTGAAGAACCCCGAACAGTTCAAGGCGTTGTTTGCCTACTCCCCGTTCCACCACGTGCGTGACGGCGTGAATTACCCCGCGGTGCTGCTCTCCACTGGGGAAAACGACGGGCGCGTCAACCCGGCTCAGTCCCGGAAGATGGCCGCTCGCCTCCAGGCTGCCACGGCCTCCGACCTGCCAATTCTCTTCCGCAGCACTGCCAGCGCCGGCCACGGGATCGGTTCCGCCCTCAAGCACAAGATCGCCGAGCAGGCAGACATCCTGGCCTTTCTCTTCGATCAACTCGGCGTGGATGCCTCAAGGTGGTCGTTTCAGTAAGGACAATCACCACTTCTCGCGGTGAACGTAATCCTCGTTGTAACGTGTGCGCGGAGGCTGTTGCTCGCCCGGTAGGCCGAGGGAAACCACGGCCACCGGGACAATTGAGGCCGGCACGGCCAGGAGTTCCTTTACGCGCTTGATCAGCGCTTCGCCCGGGTGGATACCCACCCAGCAAGCGCCCAGGCCCTGTGCATGAGCGGCAAGCAATAGGTTTTGGATGGCTGCCGCACAGTCCTGCAGCAGGTAGCTGATGTTGCGTTGGAAAGCGGCGTCAAGGTCTCCGCATGCCACGATCGCCATCGCGGCGGTCGAGAGCATGGCCGCCCCTGGATGCAGCGCGGCTAACTTCGCCAGTGTCTGCTTGTCCCGCACCACGACGAAGCGCCAGGGATCCCTGGTCATGGCCGAAGGCGCGGCCATGGCCGCCTCCAGCAGTCTCGTCACCGCTGCCTCGCTTACCTCCCCCGGCGAATATGCGCGGATGCTGCGCCGTCCAAATATAAGGTCCAGTTGCTGATTCGTGGTAGTATTCATATATATGTTAGGCAAATCAGAGCCAATGTGTGTAGCCTGTCCGCCCGCGAGATTCAAACCTTGTCTGACGCCGCCCGCGGCTGGTGCGCGGTTTCTAACGCGCGTTTAACAAGAGCCAATGCATCAATGCCCCACCCGACCGAACCGGATCGCCAGAACCGCATCCTGAACGCGGCAGGAGCCGTCATTGATATAACGGCTCTCGCTACGGGGCAAGCCGCCAACCGCTGGCGCTGGCTCGCGGAATTTGTTTGGGACAACCTGGGGTTTGCGATGGGCGATCCTCATAAGATGAAGGTTGCTGTTCGCGGCAACGGCAATCCCGCGAACACCAGGGAGGGGCTTGCCGAATTCTTTGACTTCTTCCCGTGGGGCCCCCACACTTTGGCACAGGGCAGAGAGACCTGCTGAGGCTGACCCGATTATGGATAGCACTTCTTTCAGACCAGCTCCTGCTGCACCGTCTTCCGGGCAGCCGGGGCGCAGACCGCTCCACCTGGTGGATTTCATCTACCGGGCACCACTGGCCAAGAGCGTCTCGTTAGTTGGCGACTTCAATCAGTGGGACCCCAATGCCCATCCAATGACCAGAATGCCGGACGGTGGCTGGATTATTCGCCTGGAACTGCCCCACGGCCACCACCAGTATCAGTTCATCGTGGATGGCAAACCGATGCTCGATCCCAACGCGATGGGCAAGGTCCACAACGAGCGGAACGAGGAAGTTTCCCTGATCGCGATTAGCTAATACCCGGAGGCACGACCCACAACCTTCCAGGGAGCTGGCGCGCCCCGCCGATTGCACTGATCTCAGTAGCGGCGAACCTTTTTCAGGCTTAATCAAGGGTCAAACGCGAGGAACTGGAAATTGTCGAGATACAGGTTGTAGCGGCCAAGGCCATCTGCGGGAACAACAACCAACTCATCGAAAACTCCTTTGCCGGTAGTTGATTCCAGAATTCCATTGCCATTATCCCTGAAGGCGCGCACCGGCTCTGCGGGAATGCAGAAGCTCACCCACACCCACTGACCGGCGGGAATGAACCGGCCTTTGGGTGGATCGGTAGTGTTGTCGGAGATGCCGCCGATCCACTCAAGTGTCCCGGTCGTTCCGCCATCCGCCCCGATGGCTGCCGTCGGAGAGGTCTCCCGCAACCCTGCCGCCAGGTAGATGTCCCGGTCGGCCCAGACGGCAAAACCGATTCCTTGATGAAAGCTCACTGTTGGGTTCGGCAAAACGGCGGCCGCATGGGTCGTAAAACGGAGCCAGGGGCTCTGGCCGCTTGACCCTGAGACGAAATTCCAGCTTGCCTGCAACACCTTCGAACTCGCGTTTCCCGCAGGAAAGGTGTTGGTCACCCGCGTGAAGTTCGGACTGCTCTTATCCACGAATTCGGAGGTGGTACCGGAAGTCCCCGGGGCGCGAAACAAAACCGCGGCACCGACAGGATTAGCCTCAAAATCAGCCAGCGGAAACACGTTGATTTGTCGCGCACGATAGAAGCGATACGGGTAGAAATGACTGTCAGCATCCATCACCTGCCCGGGACTGTCTCCCACCCGCACGTTTGCCACCGGCAGCCATTGTTTGAAGTCGGTAGTGCCTTCCACCAGGCATGTTTGATCTCGGTTGCCTAGAACTGGCAACCTGAGGCAACCCGTCTTATCCCAGTCCCACGGCCCGAAGCTCAGCGGGACATAGGTTTGCGCGCTGGAGCGGATTAAGCGGACAGCATCGGCCATGACAACCTTCCCGCTGGTTCCCGTATTATTCGCCAATTGAACGTAACCGTTGGTTCCCGCTGCGAAGTATTTCCCTCTGGCGATCTGAGCCCAGCCCCCGCCGCCGGTCGTTTGATTCACCAGCGACGTCACCGAACCGCCCGAATACGACACCACCCAGGGTGCGTTGGTCGCGCGATTCGAGCCTTGGGGATACCAGAGGTACACATCGTAGGTTCCCGCCACGCTCACCATGGGCCGATAGGTAGCTGTCGCGGTGGCCGGCCCGCCAGTTGTGCCGGAGTAGCGGTAATCAGCCCCGTAGTACCCCGGGGCCGAGCTGCCTGCGGTCCAACCGCCCGTGTAAACAGCCTGAGCGTTGTCCAGAATCAAATCGTGCGGGGAGGCGACAAAATTACCTGTGACCGACAGGCTGTTGGTCACGAGTATGGTGAGCGGGTTCAGCGTGCTGGAGATATCGCCCGACCAATTCGTGAAGACCCACCCGGCAGCCGGAACGCCCGCCAGGCTCACGGTGCTGTTGGGGGCGTAGCCCGGTGCGTCGAGCATGAGACGCACCGCGCCGCTACCGGTTACCGAAGTCCTGATCGGCAGCAGCGCCGTCAACTTGGCGACCAGCGATGTGACCGAACCTGTGGTGTTCGAGACGACCACCTGATAGGCGCCCGCATTCGTGAGCTGGATATTGGTCAGGACCAGGCTGCTGGCCGTTGCCCCGGCGAGCGGCACGCCGCCCACCATCCATTGATAACTCAGCGGCTTCACTCCCGCCGTGCTGACGCTCAGCACCGCATTGCTTTCGACGAGGGCTGATCCATCCTGCGGCTGGAGCACAATTGCCACACCCGTTGGCGTCAGCGTAAAATCCAGATGCCCCACCGTCCCGGCCGTGACCGACACCGTCTGCGTCGCCATTGCATACCCCGGGAAAGACGCGCTCACCGTGTAAAGGCCCGGCGCTAAATCCACGGCCCCATAAAAGCCTGTGGCATCACTTGCCAGCTCGTTCGTCCCCGGGCCACTCAGCGCAATCGCCGCCCCATCCAGTCCATTGGCGAGATCGTCGTAAACGAAGCCTTTCAGGTATCCCCGGGTCGGGGAGCTCTTCCACGGCCTGTCCGGCGGAACATCCAGTGCGCTGAAGACTGGCGGCGATATCGGATCATGGCCTGTTGGCTGCGTCAGAGCGCTCAGGAACGACGAAACCGGCAGGCCTTCATTGTTGCTGCTGGCGTAACTATAACAGCAGACTCCATCCCCGCGGTTGCCCTCGGGTGTTGCTTCGCGCGTCAGGCGTATCTGAACCACGCTGTTGGAAATTGTGTTGCTGTTGATGCTGGGGCCAACCACAGCCTGCCGATTGTAACGGTGATTCTTGATGAAGTTGTTCCACCTGGAATAGGCCAGCCCTGAGGTGGACTGATCGAAGTAGGTCATGGGGATGTTCAGGTCCAGGATCCCTTCCTGCATCCACGCCAGCCAATCCTGCATCACGCTGCTGTAGGCGCTCGTGGTTGGAAAGTCCGCCGCACTGGTGATGCCTGGCGAGCCGGTGAAGACATCGGCGGATAGCACCACATTCGGCTTGATGGCTATCGCCGACAGGTAAACCTTGCGCACCAGCGCCGTGACCTGGTCGCGGCGAAACGCTCTCCAATCCGGGTCGCTGGTGGACGGCTGACCCGTGCGGTTGAATTTGGAGTTGAAGCGCGCCACCGCGATAGCGCTGTAGCCCCAACTGGTCCCCGGATACCGGATGTAATCCCAGTTTAATCCATCCACGTCGTAGCGTGAGATTATGTCCATCGCCACATTGAAGGTGTGCTGCTGCACCTCCGGATGCCCTGGGTCAAAGTAGTAAGTTCCTCCATCGGTAAACGCGCCGGTGCTCGTCCTGTTCCGCCATTCCGGGTGAAGGTTAAGCGGGTGGTTGGTTTGCGGCGGTGGAAACTCGGCCACTGGCCAAATGGGATAGGCCACGATCCAACAGTGAACTTCCAGCCGCTGTCCGGCGCTCGTATCGTGTGCCTTGGCGATCAAATCGGCCAGCGGATCGAAATCCTCCGCCACGCCCGCATTCTTGGGCTCGTAATTGGAGTTGTAGAACGCATCCCCCCGCCGCCTCACTTCAACCACCAATGCATTGAAATGGCCTGCGCGGGCGTCGCTCACCAATTGCGAGATCTGCGCCGCAGTATACAGCCCTGAACTCCAGCTATCCACCCAGAGTCCGCGAAACTCCGCCGCCGATGCCGCCGGCCACAGGAAGGCGGACATCAGACCAACCGCCAGCGCGGAGAGGCGAGGCAACAGGCGGATTGCCCCGCAGCCTGAAACGTTGCGGCTCATCAAGATCCGATGATAGCAGGATCTGCCTGATCTTCAATTCTAAACAACCGCTTTACCCGGCTCAGCTGCAACCCGCGATTGCCTTGTCCGACTCTCGCTGGCACATTTCCGCACCAATGAACAGAACCGGGTCCACGCAAGATCATAGCCGGGCTGGCAGCCTCAAGAGCACTCCGATTCGCAGAAGCAAATTGTTCCCAACTCTGCTGACCGTCGCCGCCGGCTTGGCCCCGGCAATTGCACCACCGGTCAACGCCACTACGAACGTGCCTCCGAGCAAACCAAACATCCTGCTCATTATGAGCGACGAGCACAACGCCGGTGTGCTCGGATGCTGCGGCAACAGGATAATTCGGACACCGACCCTTGACAACCTGGCCGCGCGGGGGGTGGTGTTCGAGAACTGCTACTGCAATTCGCCGTTGTGCGTGCCTTCGCGGCTCTCCTTCACCGCGGGCAAGTACATCTCGCGCGTCGGCGCCTGGAATAACAACTGCCGGTTGCCGGCGGATTCCCCCTCGCTGCCGCGCGTGATGAATGCCGCCGGTTACGAATCGTTCCTCTGCGGCAAGATGCATTACGACGCGGCTTGCCGCTACGGCTTCACAGAGATCGGCGGCAATATGAACCGGTCCCGAATGACCGGAGTGGGCAATCGGCGACCGGCCGGGAAACTTCAACGGACGCAGGGTTACTCCGACCGTTTCATGGACTTTTACCCCGGAGAAAGCTCCGGACCGATGAACCACGACCGGGCAGTAACGGCTGGAGTGCTGGAGTTTCTCAAGAATCGCAAGCCGGCTGACAAGCCGTTCTTTCTGCTGGCGGGCTACCTCACGCCGCATTTCCCGCTGATCGTGCCGGAATCATATTGGGCGCACTACAAGGACAAAGTACCCATGCCGGTCGTTCCCGAGGGTTACCTCGATTCGCTGCCGCTGAACTACCAGCATCTGCGGGTCGGCTTTCATTACGACAGCGTGCCTCCGGACCTGGTCAAGAAAGGACGCGAACTTTATTACGGGTTGACCGAGTGGATGGACGCGGAAGCCGGCAAGGTGCTGGCTGCGCTGGCGGCGAGCGTGGCGGCCAGCAATACGGTGGTCATCTACACCAGCGACCACGGCGAGAATATGGGCGAGCATGGACTATGGTGGAAGAATGCGCTGTATGACCACGCGGCCCGCGTGCCGTTGATTGTGTCGTACCCGGCACGCTGGCCGGGCGGCCAGCGGCGTGCCGGGGCTTGCTCGCTGGCGGACCTGGTGCAGACCATCGCGGACCTGGGCGGAACCAAAACCCCGCCGGACTGGAACGGGGATTCCCTGATCCCCTGGCTGGACCGCCCTGACGCCCCCTGGAAAGACCGCGCGGTGAGCGAGTATTACGCGCACCACATCGCCTCGGGCTTCGCCATGATCCGATCGGGCCCTTACAAATACGTCTATCACACCGCGCCCGACGCAGAACACCCCGCCCAGCGTGAACTCTACGACTTGCAGGCCGACCCAGGCGAGTTGCACAACCTCGCTGGACAGCCGGAACAGAAAGCCCTGATGGAAAAGTTGCACACGGCAATGGTAAAGGAAATAGGCGAAGACCCGGAGCTAACGGAGAAACGGTGCCGCGCCGACATCGCCAAAGGCTATGGGAACGCGACCAAGCCCAGGAAGAAGCGTAACGCCAAGCAATAGGCGACATCCCGCCTGGCCTCCGCGAGGGAGGGCTGCTTCTGCCGGCCCCGGCTGGGGCTGACCTCAAATCTGCTGGCAAGACCCCGCCAGGTTAGTGGAAGTGGTTTCTCACTGTTTGCGATGGGATAGGAGCCCGGCCAGGTTCCGTGAGGAACGGAAGGGAATGCAACCTCTTAGGGGTGAGAATACGACGTCGGGGCGGTGCTATCCCAGTGTGTATCCCATGGGGAGCGCTCCCCATGGGATACACACTGGGATATAGCCGTTGTAGCACGGGGACCGCACCGGCCAGGCCATGGTGCCGCTCACCCGGGGCACCAGTCCTAAGTCCAGGCACAAGGCCTTTGGAACTGCCTGCGGTTGATGCACTTATGACGGATGAACAGCTGTAGTACCCGTATGTGGAGGTGATCGGCCGGCGCCCATTGCCCGGCCGACGCCACCCTTTCCCCACTTAATGGGGAGGGCAGATCAACACGTGCCCGCGAATTCCTCCGCAGGGGCAGTCGTATGGCCGGTCTCGACGGCCTCGCGCTTCCAGGCGCCGGCTAATCCAGACTCAGGATCCGATAAAACCGCTGCGGGGCTTCAAACGAATCCTCCTTCGAGGCAGTCGAAGCGTCAGCGGTCACGTTTGGAAGCAGGATGCTCCAGTTCAAGCCATCCACATTGTCCTTATACTCGACGCGATACGTGTGGCCTTCAATCGCCGTCCAGGTCAGCACGACATTTGTGCCCGCGAGCTCAATCCCAACAATGCTCGGGGGTGCCGCGACCGTGACGGTGAACGTGGTGGAGTCGCCCAGGCTCGGGGTGCCATCGTCGGCGACATTGACGGTAAATGACTGGCTGGCACCGGTGTCGTCGCTGCCGGTCGGCCAAGTAAAGACGCCGCTAGTGGCACCGATAGCGGCCGCAGCCGGCGCGCCGGTCCCCAGGCTGTAGGCCAGGGCTTGGCCGGCATCAATGTCGGACGCCGAGGCCGTAACCGTGGCCGTTGCGCCCGCGTGGACCGTAATGTCGCTGATGGAAGACAGGACGGGCGGGGTGTTGACCGCCAGAACGGCATCGGGGCTGATAGCCGAACCCGCGGCGTTGCCGACCTCGACCGAATAGTTCCCGGCGTCCGCGCTCTGGACGTCAGCGCGGGAATAGCTGCTGTCGGTCGCGCCGGCGATGGCGACCTCGTTGAAGCGCCACTGGTAGCTCAAGGGCGGCGTGCCGTTGGCCACCACGGAGAACGACACCGTGCTCCCAGCCGCTACCGCCTGGCCGACGGGCGCGGTCACGATGCCCGGCGGGTCTGCCACGATCAGTAACGCCGGCGCGCTGAGCACGCCGCCAACCGCGTTGCTCACCGCCACGGTATAGGTGCCGGCATCGTCCTGGCTCACGGCATTCAACGTGAGTTCCGGAGTCGTGGCGCCGGAAACGTTGTCGCCATCAGCCAGGTCCGCGCCGTTCTTCTGCCACCGGTAAGTGAGCGGGAGCTGGCCGGCGGCGGTCACCGTGAAGCTGGCGGTGGTGCCGGCGCTGTTCGTCTGGTTCAGCGGCTGCACCACGATCGCTGGTGAGACGGACAAGGTGGCCGTGCTGCTGACAACCGGCCCGGCCCCGTTGCTCACCGTCACGCCGTAACTGCCAACGTCGCTATCCTGAACATTATTGAGCGTCAGCGCCGATGTGGTAGCGCCGGCAATATTGGTGCCGTTCTTCTGCCACTGGTAGGCGGTGACGGTATTGGCCGTCTCAACGAAGAAGGTGGCGGTGCCGCCAGCGGCAACCGTCTGATTTGCCGGCTGCGTCGTAATCACCGGCAGGTCAAAATACTCGACCTTCACATTATCAATCCACGAGTCTCCGAGCACCTCGGTTCCGCCAGACCCCACCGAGCCAATCGCCGCCGAATCCAGGCTGGAGAGCGTTGTCCCGGTGACGGTGCGGCTCAGGATGTCGTCCACGTAGAAATCCACCGTCGTGCCATCCGCCCGGCGCTCGATGACAAACTTGTGCCAGCCCGTCGAGCGGCCCGGCGCGCCCGCATTATTCAGGTTGAACCAGCCGGTGCTGGAGCCAGACACCACTCTCCCTTGATAGTGGCTGTTGATGTAGCTCACGGTACTGTCCTCCCCGGGCATCGTTACGGTATTGTACTTGCCGGCGCAGAACAGTTGAACGAGCGAGCCCTGGTTGTAGCCGCCTCCGGTATAGCCACGCACATCCACAAAAGACCGGGGTTGGGTGCTGTCATAGATCCAAGCCGTAATCCGTAGGCGTCCATTTACACTGACTCCCAGGTTCCGGTACATGCGATCCCAGGAACTATTCACATAGGCGCTGCGGGTCGGGCTTACGGATTGCGCTGTCGATACAGTCAGTTCCGTAGCTGGGCTGACGAAGTTGGTCCAGTTGATGGCATCATACTCGAAATCATCGTAGAACGCGATCACGGCATTGACCGCCAGCGCGGCGCCGGAACTGGTGGCCGAGCCGACACCATTGGCGACGACTACGGAGTAATTGCCTACTTCGGTCTGCTGGACATTCGCAATCGTGAGCGTGGCGCTGGTCGCGCCTGAGTATTTCTCGCCATCGGAGATATTGACGGCGTCCTTGCGCCACTGGTAGGTCAGCGTCGGGTTGCCGGTGGCGACAACCGTGAAAGTGACGGTGGCACCGGGATCAACGGTCTTGCCGGCAGGCTGGCTGGTGATGGAGGGCGCACCGCTGACTTCGGTGGTGGCGCTGGCCGTGCCGGAATAGGCCGAGTTGCCGAGCTGGCCGTCGTAGGCGCGGACGCGGTAGTAATAGGTGGTGCCGCCGCTCAGCCCGGTGCTGGCGTAGGTCGTGGCGTTGGCAGCCGTGGTGGCGATTTCCGTCCAGGGCCCGCCGCTGGCGGTGGCTCGCTCCACCTTGTAGCTGTCCTCCAGGCCGGAATTATCAGTCCAGGACAGGTTAATCTGGCTGGCCGAAACCGCGGTCGCCGAAAGTCCGCTGGGTGTTGAAGGATCAACAACCCCGACCCGGTCGCACACCGCATAGAAAAACGCCGCCGCCGCGCTGTTCTGGCCGGCGGTGCTGTTGATCAGGTTGAACTCCGCCTCGTTCGACACAAATAACATCTCCGCCAGGCACGAAGGCGGCGTCGGCGAGCACATGACAAAGTTGTATTGTTTCACACCGCGGCTGGTCAGGCCCAGAAACTGGATCAGCCGATTCTGCACCTTCGTGGCCAAATCCTGGTCCGCGCCGGAATCGCCGTTGCAGTTGGACGAACACCAAAACGTCTCCGTGCCATGCGCGGCAGGATCCGAGAACGAATTGCAGTGGATGCACAGCGAGGCGTTGGGGTTATTCGCGTTGACGATATCGCGGCGAGCGTAGAGATCCACATTCACATCGGTCGAGCGGGTCATCACCACGCTGCAACCCGCGGCCTGCAACGAGTCGCGCACCTTTAAGCTTACCGCCAGGTTGAAGTCGGCTTCATCCGGGTAAGTGGCCCCGTTGTAGCCCAGCGCGCCGGGGTCGCCGCCGCCGTGCCCGGGGTCAATGACTACCTTGCGGCCGCTCAGTTCGAGCGCCGTCAGCGATGTCGCACAGGTCAGGGTCAATGCCAGGATCATTAGGTTTAAGCGGTTGGTTCTCATACGTTTTGGTTGCTTCTTGTGTTGTGGTGTCGCCAGGGTTTGCAGGTTTTATTCCAGCCAAAGCAAATAAACCTGACCCGAATCCTCCGCGCGGCAGGCAATGCACTTGCCGTCGGGAGACCAGGCCGGCTCGCACTCCAGCATCCCAGGGGTGTTGGTTAAACGGGTCGCCTCGGTGCCGTCAGCGTTGATGACATAAAGGTCCGAACTCAGAATCCGGTGGCCGTCGTCCTGGCTGACATCATAAACCAGCATCGTGCCGTCAGGCGACCATGAAGGATGGTGGCCGCGCGCCAGGACTCGTTTCTTCGAGCCGTCCGGTTCCATGACAATCAGTGTCCCCATTTGCGAGTAAACGACCTTGCTTCGATCCGGCGACCAAACCGCCTCCATGCCGCCCGCGTCGGTGAGCGGCCTTCGGGCGCCACGGGCCGGGCCGCTGCTCCAGACTTGGCCTCGGTCGGTGTAGAGAATCGCGCCAGGGTTGGCGGTCCGGGATGGACCCTGCTTGCTCTGCACGGTTTCCCACGGCGTATCCACGCGATTGGTGCCAGCCATGAAGGAAACGCGCTGGGTCCCGTTCGACCCTACCCATACAGGGGGCGAGACCTCGTTGGCCGGCTTGCTCAGTTCGACGATTCGTCCTCCAGCTATCTCCACGGACTTGATGACATACGAAGTTGCGTTGCTTTCGGAGCGCATGCTCCGATAAGCGATCTCGCGGCCATCGAGTGACCAGGCAAACTTGTAGCCGGAGCCGGGGTCCCGGGTCAGCGTCTTCCATTCCTTCCCGTCACGGCGCAGAAGCTCGATGCCCGCCATGCCCGCGCGTCCAAGCGCCAGCCACCGGCCATCTGGCGACCAGACTGGCGCTGCAAATCCGGTCCTGTCGCCGGACAGAAGCTCCAACCTTCGAACCTGCAGTGCCGCAGCTCGAACCGGTTCGGCAGGAGAAAGCGCAACGCCCGCGCAGATAGTCCCTGGACTGCACAGAACCAGCCCAAGCGTGATAGCAGCTACCCCTGGGAGGATACAGCCCGGAGCTGACGACTTAAGCGGAAGCATTACATGGACTTTATGACAAAATCCAATATTGCAGTCAACCTAAAAAGCCAGGGCCGCCACTTTGCGGCTATTCCCTGGCAAACTGGAAGGCGTAGAGGTGGGTGTTCTTCAGCGCAAAGCGCAGCCGAATGGCTTTGCCGGCAAGCCGGCTCACGTCGGCGTTGCCTTTCCACTTCACGACGCGGTTGATCTCGTTCGCCGTGTGGATGAAATCGCAGTCCTTCAATCCCAGCCCCTCGATTGCCTTCCCTTCCCCGTCCAGCAGCGCTACCCGGAGGGTTCCCTCGGCGGAGGTATCCACGTTCAAGACCAGTTTGCGGCCCTCGAACAACAAGGGTTCCGTCGTAAACTCTCCGCCCGTCCAGGGCGCATAAGCGGAAACAAATCCATCCCGCCGGAGCACTACGCGGCTGACCACCGCGATGTTCCTGTCCGCACCCAGCCCGGCTTCCGTGAGCAGGCGTTTGTTGTTTGCGTTGCGGTCCCAGCCATGCAGCCAATCGCTCGCGCGGTAATACAGGTACATCTCCCGCCCGGTCGTGTCCGGCACCAGTCCATGCATCATTCGCACCGACGCCCAATCGAACTCCCCACGCATTCCCAGCCGCACAAATGGCCGCCGGTCGTAGCGGTTCCACTTTATCCCGTCCCGGCTCGCGGCGAACTGTGTGTGCAGTGGCCCCGCGTTGGCCGGCGTCTGCTTCGGAAACTCGGGTATCTCACCCCCCAGATAATGAAAATAAGCCTGTGGGAACATGTAATAAGCATCTTGCGCCCAGGGGTATTTCAACGCCGAGCTGGAATAATAGTCCACCCACCGGTCGCCCGGTTCGGGGCCGATCACTACCGGCATCTCCTGAACTCCGCTAAAAGCTCCCAGTTGCTCCGACTCCGCCCGCGCCACCGCTCGCCCTTGCACTCCCCCCTCGAACATGTTCCTTCGCCCATAAACCACGTATTTCCTTATCCGGTCGTCCCAGAACATGATGTTCTGCGAGTCCAGGTGATGACGATTGTCGTCCGCCCGGTAGCTCACGATGCTCTTGTGCGTCACCCGCCAGTGAATCCCATCCGACGAAGACAAGATGTGCAATCCTCTGCCCAGTGAGCCAAACCGGCACACCAGCCGAAATCGCTCCGCCGACTCCGCGGTCGGGTCCAGGAACACCATGCCGCCGTCCTGCCCCAGTGTCAGCCCTGAAGCCCCGTGCCCCACCACGATGTTGTTGCTCCGGGAGCCGCCGTAGGCGATCAACCCGAGCGCGGGCTTCTCCCAGTGAATCCCGTCCTGCGACCGCGCGTAACAGATGCAGCCATTGGTGTGACCCTGGTCCCACTGCACGTCATCCATCACGTGATACCAGAAGTGATACGTCTGGCCGTCGTGCAGAACATTGCTATAGGGCCCCACGCCGCCCCGCTCCCAAGGATGCTCCGGTTTGATCGTCCACTCGCCCGTCTTGCGCGGTGAGTGCACCTCCAGTGTCACGTTCCTGGCTTCCGCCATAAAGCGTCCATCCAGAAACACCTGCCGCGCGCTGCCAATATTCAACGGTTCCACCTCTGCGGCTGCCAAACCACCCGCCAGTGTCGCGATAAACCCTACTGCCGCCGAATGATGCAAAATGCGCCGCAGCTTGAATACCTGAAGACCGAAACCAGTATTGCTCATTCCCCAGGATAATCCAGCCAGCGCCCACATCAAGGCAACTCCGCGGCCACGAGCATCGGCTCGACGCCGCTTTTCGCTGTAAAGAATTAGAACCTCGGCCGGAGATGCCCCTTGCTGGTTTCGTATGCGCCCCCGGACAAACCTCGGTGGACGATACGCCGCGCGTTCCCAATCACATAATCCCACTGGAACGCCGGGCCAGGGTCCACCTTGTTGGTCTGAATGTGATAGTGGCCCAGGATGCCCTGGTAGGCGTCCAGTTCGGCCTCCGGCAGCTTCTGGAGAATCAGCTTGCCTTCAGCATCCCTTGGATACTCGCATTTAATGTTCGGCAGCGCCTTGCAGAGCGCCGCAGTCAGCTTGATCAGCGCCTCATATTGCTCGGGCGTGTAATCGTATTGGATCAACTCCCGATGCTGAACCATGCCGGTGACCGGCTCGGGCCGCGCGGAATAGCCCACAAAGTCTTTGGTGCGGATGCCCCCGTCACCAAATTGCTGGGGGATGGTGATGCGGGTTTGCCCATTCTCAGCCTTGGCATACCATTGCTCAAAGGGATTCTGCCCATTGATGGGATACGCACCCATATTCGCTATCTCGATCCCGACCGAACGGCTGTTGGCGGAGCCCGCATGCCACGCGCGCTCTTTGACATCGAGCGTCTGGTAAATCGTGCCGTCCAGATCGAGCATGAAATGCACGCTCAAGTCGCGCATGTCGTGCAGAATCTTGAAGCACTGCCGGCTGGTGCCGCAAACATCATAGTGAATCACAAACTGGTCCACCACGCGCTGCAAGAGCGGCAAGTCCCACCCGCCTCCCCGCACCCGTTCAATTTCCTCGTCCGACAGTCCATGCCGCCGCAAGTTGTAGCGGTTCGGCATGTCCAGGTCCTTGACCTCTTCCTGCGACGTCTTCCAATCGGCCTTGTCCATCGCGCTGAAGCGGCGCTCCACCCGGTAAGCGTCATAGCCGCCCGGATCCATCCATGTTACCACCCGCGCGCCCGTGTGCACGAACTGGCCGGCTACCACGATCTCGTCGCCCTGCCGGGATGCGAAAGTGCCGGGCTTGGGCGCGGTCTTGCAGCCAACAACAAGGCCTGCGACCAGGACCATGCCGAAAACCGATTGAGGTTGAGGAATTGGGAAGAGGTGACGGCAAGGACTTCGCATACCAATAATCTGACTAATTGCCCGCGGAAAGCCCATCCGTCAAGTTCAACTCACGATTGGAAGCATATGGGGGTTGTTTCACTCGCTTCCTTCCGAAACCAAATCCGGCAAGTAAAGGCGACTGGTCCAACTATGTCGCCCGCACCCTCGCAACCGGCGCGGGAAGCGACCAATACGAATGCGATGTTCACGCTCGGCCAGATGGCACCACCTGTTAAGAACTCACCCGCGGAGCGCTCATCTTGCGGGCGTTGCCACCTTTGGGATTGTAAGGTGCGGCAGATTGACAATATTGCTTTATGCGCTACCTCTACCAATCATCGCTTGGCCTGGCTCTGAGCGGCTGGCTCTGGACTGCCGGAGCTGTCACGCCCAAGCCGGAAGAGTTCCTCGCCTGCCAAACCTGGTCCGATAACGCCTTCCCCGCCGGCGACAAGACGCGGTCGGGCTCCTGCCTAAAGGTGGTTTATGAGGATGCCGCCGATACGGTGGCGCGAGTGCGCTCCTGGCGCGGCACCCCTTTTGCGCTTGGCGAGAAGACCTATACCAACGGGCTCGCCTTTAACTCCACCAAGCACATCCTGGTCCGCCTCAGCAAGCCGGCTCGTCGTCTCACCGCCCACGTCGGGATCGAAAACAACGACGACACTCGCCGGGGTGAAATGCAAGGCCAGGGCTCGGTTACCTTCCATGTGCTGGCAGGGGGCAAGGAAACCTACGCCTCCCCGGTTCGCCGGCGCAAGGATGGCCCCCTGCCGCTCGACGTGCCTCTGAACGGCGCGCGCGAATTTGAGATCCGGGTCAAAGACGGCGGCGACGGTCGCGGCTGGGACCAGGCCCTGTGGGCCGAGGCGACTGTGTTGCTGGAGGACGGCACCTCGGTTTCCCTGCACGCGCTGCCCTGGGAGGGCAACCCGTTCGCCTTCTCGTTTCAATATGACGTTGCCGACAGTGCAAATCTCCTGGGCAACTGGTCCAGAAAGACCGAAGAGCCCGCGGCAACCGGAAATAAGATTCGCCGCGATGTCGTCTATCGCGACCCGGCTAGCGGACTTCAAATCCGTATCCAAACCGAGCGGTTCACCGATTTTCCGGTGATCGAGTGGGTAATGTCTCTTGCCAACACGGAAGCCACCAACACACCCATCATCGCGAACTTCCAAGTGCTCGACGACGTTCTGCCGGTGCACTCCATCGGCGAACCTACGTTGCACTGGGCCAAAGGCGGCGTCGCTTCCTTTGACGACTTTGCGCCCGAAACGAGCACCTTGAAAGTTGGCCAGAAACACCGCTTCCAGCCGGGCGGGGGGCGGTCTTCGAATGCAGTGCTGCCTTTCTTTAACCTGCAAGGTGCCGAGGGCGGGGTGGTTGCCGCCGTGGGTTGGACCGGCGAATGGGCCGCTGAGTTCGCCTGCGATAGAGGCGGCCGGGTAAGCCTCAAGGCCGGTCTGGCCCGGACTCACCTGCGCCTGCTCCCCGGTGAGACCATCCGCACGCCGAAAATTCTGCTGCTCTTCTACTCCGGAGATCGCTGGCGGGGCCAGAACCTCCTGCGCCAGTTCATCCTCGCGCACCACCGCCCCAGCCGCGGCGGCCAACCTCTGCTGGCTCCTGTCACCTGCGGCAACTGGGGCGGCACCGCCGCCGAGGTGCACATGGACAACATCCAGAAGTTCATCCGGCATCAGTTGCCCATCGAGTATTACTGGATTGACGCTGAATGGTATGGCCAGGGCAATTGGGCGGCCAACGTCGGCAACTGGGGGGTTAAGTCTGAACTCTACCCCGCCGGATTCAAGCCCCTCAGCGACGTGCTGCGGGCTTCCGGTCGCGAGCTCATGCTCTGGTTCGAGCCGGAGCGCGTCATGAAAGGCACCGAGTGGCACAAACAGCACCCCGACTGGATGCTGCACGCCGGCGGCGATACCGCGCTCTTTAACCTCGGCAACCCGCAGGCGCGCCAATTCGTCACCGACTTCGTCTCGGACAGGATCGTCGAATTCGGCCTGGGCTGCTATCGGCAGGATTTCAACATGGATCCTCTCGGCTTCTGGCATGCCGCCGACGCTCCGGACCGCCAGGGGATTGCGGAAAGCAAATACATCGAGGGGCTCTACGCGTTCTGGGATGAGCTGCTCAAGCGCCATCCCAACCTCTTAATTGACAACTGCGCCTCCGGCGGCCGCCGGATTGATCTCGAAATGACCGGCCGCTCGACTCCTTTCTGGCGCACTGATGGCCCCCGCGATCCCATCGCGCACCAATGCCACACTTACGGCTTGATGCCCTGGGTGCCCCTGAGTTCCACCAGCCAGGATCGCGAGGGGGATGACTACGAGTTTCGCAGCAGCATGTGCAGCGCGCTGTGCATCAACTGGGCCCACTCAGGAGATGGACCTTGCCAAAAGTTCCCCGATGACTTCCCGTTTGCGTGGGCCAAAGCAACGCTGGACCAGTATATCGGACTGCGTGATTACTACTACGGCGACTACTACCCGCTGACGGGCTATTCCCAGGCAACCGACGTTTGGATGGCCTATCAACTCGACGGCCCCGCCCCCGGCAAGGGCCTGGTCGTCGCCCTGCGCCGACCTGACAGCCCCTACCACACGGCCCGATTCAGCCTGCACGGCCTGGACGCGCGCGCCGCCTACCGCATCACCAACCTCGACAGCAAGCAGCAGTTCACCCGCCCCGGCAGCGAACTGACGCGCGAGGGCCTTGAGGTGGTAATCCCGCGCAAGCCCGGCTCCTCCCTGCTGGTCTACGAGCGCCAGTGAACGAGTTGGTTGCTGCCGATCGTAGAGGTTTCTTGTAGTATGCTCGAGAATGAAACATCGAGCCGTAATTCACTGCATTCTGCTGACTGGTTTCCTGGCATGGTTCGTTTGTGAACGACCGGCCTTTGGGGTGCCGGGCTTGAGCGCGGGCGCCGCGCGAGCGGACATTACTCCCGGCACCAACCTCAGCAATTGGATCACGCATAAGCCCTACGGAGAAATCCTGGAGCCCATTTACACCCGGGCAGTGGTCCTGGAGCACTCGGGCAAACGCTTTGCAATCGTAAGCTGGGAACTTCTGTACCCGATGGAAGGCGCCGTCGCCAAAGCGCGCGAAGCCATCCACAAGCTGACGGGGATTGCGAAGAGTGACGTCATGATCACAGCCACTCATAACCATTCCGCGCCGTGGTCGCCGATTTTAGGCACGCCTTTAACTCTCGCGGAACAGAAGGTGCTGAACTCGTTCTTAACCGACCCGGCATACCCCGCGTGGGCAGACAGACTCATCAGGGCCACCGCCCGGGCGGTCGCGGAGGCAGCCGGAAGGCTGAAACCTGCGACGCTTTCGATCAGCCGCGCGTACATCGGCGATGTGATGTTCAACCGCCGTCCGATCAAGCCGGACGGGACTGTGCAATCCCTCACCAGTGCCACGGACCCGTATGCCATGCCTTCAGGCCTGCGGTATGGAAAGGTGGACCCCACGCTCACGCTTCTGCTGCTGCGGGATGAGCAGGGTGGCACGGTGGCGTCGCTTTATCACACCGCATGTCATGCCGTGGTCGCCTACCCGAAATACGACGGTGTATGCGGAGACTGGCACGGGCCGGTGTCGTCTGCGCTCTCCAGGGAACTTGGCGGCGAGTCCATTTTTCTTCAGGGGTGCGCGGGTGACATTAATCCCATTCGGCGGGGCCTGGATGCTCGTGATGCGATATCGAAGACGATAATCGAGCGCGCGTTAAAGGCGGCGCGCGTGACCCATCCCCTGCCGGTAACGAACAGCTTTCAGGTGGCGAGCACGATTGTCCAAGCGCCGGTTAAGGAAAGCATCCGTGCCGAACTCGGGTGCGAACACCTGTCCTGCGAGGTTCAGGCCTTGAGATGCGGTCAACTTGCGATCGTTTCGCTGCCTGGCGAGCCGCTGAGCGCGCTTTCGACCGCAATTCTGGATCAGTCTCCCCTTCCGCACACAATCGTTCTCGGCTACTCGAACGGGTACGGCGTGCAATATGTGGGCATGCCGGGCGAAAGAGCCCGCGGCGGTTACGAGATGGGCGCACGAAGCTTGGGCGCCGATGAGTGCGGGCGATTGTTGGTGGATGCGGCGGTGCGTTTGCTCCGGGAATGATCAAGAGGCTTCGCAGGGATTCACCACGGCGAAAGCCCTGGAGGATAGCCTTAAAATGACACGAATTGCCTCTTTCGCGCCCGCCTGTGCTGGGCGCTGTGCGGGTGAGGGAGAGATGCATTTGGGGCTCACCAAGCATGGCGCGGTGCCACCAGCGGGCGGTTCGGCCGGTCAATTCGTGCTTTTGGGTGTCCAGTGGCACTCAGAGCACAAAGTAGGTAAGTTAAACGCGTTTTTCCACTGAACCCTTCTTTAGTTCAGCTCAGGGAGTTTTGGTGGGTTCCAGATTGTCGTATTGGGAGTCATATTGTTTAGCGAGATGCACTTGTGAGCCGGAAGGCTTGGCCGGAAGACTGGGCCAAAAAGGAAAGGAACAAG